>JAEEGL010870149.1_pt1 | contig 35964 bp, 40 predicted proteins | sample 9134231 | NCBI WGS metagenome assembly JAEEGL01 (sample SAMN16246548, study PRJNA631951) | gut metagenome | biome: gut microbiome; feature: rumen; material: fiber-attached | host: Bos | place: Iran: Karaj | collected 2018-10
AGTCCTCATCATGGAGACCCGTCCACTCTCTAAGACTAAGAGATGGAGATTAGTTTCAATAATTGAAAAAGCTAAGTAAAATATGATACAGGCAGAATCAAGACTTACAGTATGTGATAACAGCGGCGCACGCGAGGCTCTCTGCATCCGTGTTCTTGGTGGTACAAGACGCCGCTATGCCAGCGTAGGTGACGTTATTGTCGTTGCTGTCAAGAACGTTATCGCGTCAAGTGACCTTAAGAAAGGTGCAGTATCAAAGGCGCTCATCGTACGCACAAAGAAAGAGATACGTCGTGCTGACGGCTCTTACATCCGCTTCGATGACAATGCTTGTGTCCTCCTCAATAACGCAGGCGAACTCCGCGGCAGCCGTATCTTCGGTCCTGTTGCACGTGAGTTGCGTGCCGTTAACATGAAGGTCGTTTCTCTCGCACCTGAGGTACTTTAGTTTTCACACTTAAAAAAAGTAGTAAACAAATGAGTAAGATACATATAAGAAAAGGAGATACCGTTATAGTACTCGCCGGCCGCGACAAAGGCAAGACAGGCAAGGTACAGAAGGTTCTCGTTGAAGACAACAAGGCTATCGTAGAGGGCATCAACATGGTCTCTAAGAGCCAGAAGCCTTCAGCACAGAACCCTCAGGGTGGTATCGTAAAGCAGGAGGCTCCTATCCACATTTCTAACCTGAGCCTCATTGATCCTAAGAGCGGAAAGGCTACTCGCGTGGCTATCAAGCACGAGGGCAAGAACGTGATTCGTGTCGCTAAAAAGTCAGGGGAGGAAATTAAGTAATGGATACAGCACAGTTAAAGAAAATATATAAGGAGACTATAGCTCCTGATCTGCAGAAGCAGTTCAACTACTCTTCTAAGATGCAGATTCCTGAGCTCAAGAAGATCGTTGTCAACATGGGTCTCGGTGACGCTACCCAGGACAAGAAGATTATCGAGGTCGCTATCAATGAGATTACAGCTATCACAGGCCAGAAGGCTGTGGCTACATACTCAAAGAAGGATATCGCTAACTTCAAGCTCCGTAAGAAGATGCCTATCGGCGTTATGGTTACACTGCGTCGTGAGCGTATGTATGAGTTCCTTGAGAAGCTCATTCGCGTTGCTCTCCCACGTATCCGTGACTTCAAGGGCATTCAGTCTAAGTTCGATGGTCGTGGCAACTACAACCTCGGTATTCAGGAGCAGATCATCTTCCCTGAGATCAACATCGATTCTATCGACCGCATCCAGGGTATGAACATCACCTTCGTAACAACAGCAAAGACTGATGAAGAGGGCTTCGCTCTCCTCAAGGCATTCGGTCTTCCATTCAAGAACGCTTAATAGAATAGAACTATGGCAAAAGAATCAATGAAAGCTCGTGAGGTAAAGCGCGCTAAGCTGGTGGCTCGTTACGCTGAAAAGCGTGCTGCTCTGAAGAAGGTTATCGCAACCTCTGAGGATGCTGCTGAGCGCTACGAGGCTGCTCGTGCCCTCCAGGCAATTCCTAAGAACGCCAATCCTATCCGCCTGCACAACCGTTGTAAGGTGACTGGACGTCCAAAGGGTTACATCCGTCAGTTTGGCATCTCTCGTATTCAGTTCCGCGAGATGGCTTCTGCAGGTCTCATCCCAGGCGTTAAGAAGGCAAGCTGGTAAGAGCATATACCCACACAGAGTTATTCGAATTAAGGTTTTAAGGTGTGAGGACCATGACAAGGCTGCACTTCAAGTGACAGCATAGCTCAGAACCCGCAACCTCATTACCTGAACAAGAAAACGATAATTTATTTTCTATTTAATTAATATTGTCGGGAAAGCCCCGATTAATTAACTAATTTTTTTTATGACAGATCCAATAGCAGATTATCTGACAAGACTCAGAAACGCAATCATGGCTAATCACCGTGTTGTGGAAGTTCCTGCATCAAACCTGAAGAAGGAAATCACTAAGATTCTCTTCGAGAAGGGTTACATCTTGAACTACAAGTTCATTGAGGATGGTCCTCAGGGCGCTATCAAGGTAGCTTTGAAGTACGATCCTGTTACTAAGAAGAACGCTATCAAGTGTTTGAAGCGTGTCTCTACACCAGGTCTTCGTAAGTACACTGGTTACAAAGACATGCCACGTGTTATCAACGGATTGGGCATTGCAATACTGTCCACATCTAAAGGTGTAATGACTAACAAAGAGGCTGCTGAGCTTAAGATAGGCGGCGAGGTTCTTTGCTATGTTTATTAATTGGAGGATTACAACATGTCAAGAATAGGTAAATTGCCAATTAGCATCCCTGCAGGTGTAACAGTGTCTATGAACAATGGCGTTGTTACTGTTAAGGGACCTAAGGGTGAACTTTCTCAGAAGGTTGACTCTTCTATAATAGTAAAGGTTGAAGATAATCAAATCACTTTCGAGGTTGACGAGAACAGCCCTGTAAACTACAAGCAGAAGCAGGCTTTCCACGGTCTGTACCGTTCTCTTGTAAACAACATGGTTGTAGGCGTCAGCGAAGGTTACAAGAAGGTTCTTGAACTTGTCGGCGTGGGTTACCGTGTTTCTAACAAGGGCAACATCATTGAGTTCGCTCTCGGTTATACACACCCAATCGTAATCGAACTTCCTAAGGAGGTTAAGGTAGAGACAAAGTCAGAGCGTAACCAGAATCCACTGCTCATACTCGAGTCTTGCGACAAGCAGTTGATCGGACTCATTTGTGCAAAGATTCGTTCTTTCCGTAAGCCAGAGCCTTATAAGGGTAAGGGTATTCTGTTCCAGGGCGAGGTTATCCGCAGAAAGTCTGGTAAGTCGGCTTCAGCTAAGTAATAACTTTAAACTATTACGACAATGACAACAAAGAAAGTAGAAAGACGAATCAAAATCAAGTATAGAGTTCGTAAGAATGTAAATGGCACTGCTGAGCGTCCACGTCTTAGCGTGTTCCGTTCTAACAAGCAGATTTATGCTCAGGTAATTAATGATGTGACAGGCACTACACTCGCTTCTGCATCTTCACTCGGTCTTGAGGCTATGCCAAAGATTGAGCAGGCACAGAAGGTTGGCGCTCTTCTCGCTGAGAAGGCTAAGGCTGCTGGCATCACATCTGTAGTATTCGACCGTAACGGCTACCTCTATCACGGCCGTGTAAAGGCTCTCGCTGACGCAGCTCGTGAGGGTGGTCTTAACTTCTAAACGATTATATAGCAATGGATAAAGTAAAAGTAAACAGTGACGTTGAGTTGAAAGACAGACTGGTTGCCATCAACCGTGTTACTAAGGTAACAAAGGGTGGTCGCACCTTCACATTCGCTGCTATTGTCGTTGTAGGTGACGGTAATGGTACTATCGGATGGGGTCTGGGTAAGGCTGGTGAAGTACAGCAGGCTATCGCTAAGGGTACTGAGGCAGCAAAGAAGAACCTCGTTAAGGTTCCGGTTATTAAGGGTACTATCCCTCATGAGGTAGAGGTACGCTTCGGTGGTGCTCAGGTATTCCTGAGACCTGCTGCACAGGGTACAGGACTTGTTGCCGGTGGCGCTATGCGTCCAGTGCTCGAGAGCGTTGGTATTACTGACGTGCTCGCTAAGTCAAAGGGCTCTTCTAACCCTCACAACCTCGTGAAGGCTACCATCAAGGCTCTCAGCGAGATGCGCGATGCCTACACAGTAGCTCACGACCGTGGTGTTTCAATGAGCAAAGTATTTAACGGTTAAATCATAGGAGGATTACACAATGGCAAAAATTAAAGTAAAGCAGATAAAGAGCCGTATCGGAGCTTCTGCCGACCAGAAGCGTACCCTTCTTGCACTTGGTCTCCGTAAGATCTCTCAGGTAGTAGAGGTTGAGGATACACCATCTATCCGTGGTATGATACAGAAGGTTCACCACCTGACAACAATAGTAGAGTAATAATTAAAATTAAACGACAAGACTATGAAATTGAATAATTTGCAGCCAGCTGCTGGTTCAACCCATTCACGTCGTCGTATCGGCCGTGGTCCTGGTTCAGGTCTCGGTGGTACCTCTACTCGTGGTCACAAGGGTGCAAAGGCACGTTCTGGTTATAAGAAAAAGATCGGATTCGAAGGTGGTCAGATGCCACTCCAGCGTCGTGTTCCTAAGTTCGGATTCAAGAACATTAACCATAAGGAGTATTTTGCAGTTAATCTCTCTACTCTTCAGAAGCTCTCTGAGAAGAAGGGTTATGAGAAGATTGGCATAGCAGAACTCCAGGCTGCCGGACTCACCAACGGTAAGGAACTCGTAAAGGTTCTTGCTAATGGCGAACTCAAGGCTAAGCTGACAGTGGAGGCTAACGCTTTCTCTAAGGCTGCTGAAGAGGCTATCAAGGCAGCTGGCGGTAACGCTGTTGTTCTTTAAGTAAAAAACTTATTTACTTTAAGTAATAATGAAGAAATTTATAGAGACACTGAAGAACTGTTGGAAGATTGAGGACCTGCGCATGCGTCTCCTCATCACAATCCTCTTTGTCGCTATCTATCGCTTCGGCTCTTTCGTGGTTTTGCCGGGTATCAACCCAGCAAACCTCGAAAAGCTTCAGCAGCAGACGGCAGGCGGATTGATGTCACTTCTCGATATGTTCTCAGGTGGTGCATTCTCCAACGCATCAATTTTTGCGCTTGGTATCATGCCTTACATCTCTGCATCAATCGTAATGCAGCTTGTGGCTATCGCTGTTCCTTCTTTCCAGAAGATGCAGCGTGAAGGTGAGAGTGGACGTAAGAAGATTATGCAGTACACCCGCTATCTTACAGTGGCTATCCTGCTCTTCCAGGCTCCATCTTATCTTATGAACCTCAAGATGCAGTCACCTGGTGCCCTCGCTTCAGGACTGTCATGGTCAGAGTTCATGATTCCTGCGACCATCATCCTTGCTGCAGGTTCTATGTTCATCCTTTGGTTGGGTGAGCGTATTACTGACAAGGGTGTAGGCAACGGTATCTCTCTCATCATTATGATTGGTATCATCGCCCGTCTGCCACAGTCTTTCTTCCAGGAAGTAGGTAGCCGTTTCACAGCTATCACTGGTGGTGGTCTGGTAATGTTCATTGCTGAGATTCTCATCCTGTATGCAGTAGTTTGCGCAGCAATACTCCTCGTGCAGGGTACTCGTAAGGTTCCAGTGCAGTACGCTAAGAAGCTCGTTGGCAACAGTCAGTATGGTGGTGCACGTCAGTACATCCCCCTGAAGCTGTTTGCAGCTAACGTAATGCCTATCATCTTTGCTCAGGCTCTGATGTTCATTCCGTTGGCTATAGTGCAGTATAGCAGTGATAACCTCGGATGGTTTACCCGCTCTCTGTTGGATAACCGCAGTTTGGTCTATAATATAGTATATGTGTTGCTCATCGTGGCATTCACCTATTTCTATACGGCTATTACTCTTAATCCAACTCAGATGGCTGAGGATATGAAGCGTAATAATGGTTTTATCCCTGGCGTACGTCCAGGACGCGATACAGCCAACTACATCGAAGAGATTATGTCACGTCTTACGTTGCCAGGCTCTTTGTTTATCGCTTTCATCGCTATCATGCCAGCACTTGCAGGATTGCTTAACGTGCAGCAGGGATTCTCACAGTTCTTCGGCGGTACGTCATTGCTCATCCTTGTTGGTGTAGTAATTGATACACTGCAGCAGATAGAGTCTCACCTGATGATGCGTCACTATGACGGTCTGCTCAACTCTGGTCGTACACGTCCACAAAATGGTATGAGTGCTTATTAAGTCTTTGAAATGGCAATATTTCTTAAGACTGAAGACGAGATAGAACTAATGCGCGCGGCCAATCAACTGGTTGGACGCACGCTTGGTGAACTCGCCAAGCATATCAAACCAGGCGTTTCAACTGCTGAGTTGAATAAGATAGCCGACACGTTCATACGTGACCATGGCGCAACACCTACCTTCCTCGGATTCCCTAATCCATACGGAGGACCGTTCCCAGCAAGCATCTGTACTTCAGTAAACGAATGTGTCGTTCACGGCATACCTCGCGAAGACCAGATACTAAAAGATGGCGATATCGTCTCTATCGACTGTGGAACACTGCTCAACGGATACAATGGTGACTCAGCCTATACATTCCCAGTAGGCGAGATAAGTGACGAGGTAAGAAAGTTGTTGCGTACAACAAAGGAAAGCCTCTACGAGGCTATCAATGTTGCAATTCACGGCAATCATGTTGGTGACATCAGTCAGACGGTACAAGACTACTGCGAGAAGCAGGGCTACGGCATAGTGCGCGAGCTTACAGGACATGGTATAGGCAAGGTGATGCACGAAGATCCGCAGGTGCCCAATTATGGACGACGCGGCAATGGTCCCAAACTTAAAGAGGGTATGTGCATAGCTATCGAACCAATGGTCACTCAGGGCGACCGCAAGATATGGCTTCTGCCCGACAAGTGGTCAATCGTAACACGCGACAAAAAGTTTGCTGCCCATTACGAGCACACCATAGCTATTCGCAAAGGCAAGTCAGAGATACTATCATCGTTTGAAGAAATAGAAACCATATTCCAGATTTAATCATAACAATAAACCATTACGTATTATGGCAAAGCAATCTGCTATAGAACAGGACGGTACAATAATCGAGGCATTGAGTAATGCCATGTTCAGGGTAGAACTCGAGAACGGTGTGCAGATCATTGCACATATATCAGGTAAGATGCGTATGCACTACATCAAGATTCTCCCTGGCGACAAGGTGAAGGTTGAGATGAGTCCGTATGATCTTACCAAGGGACGTATAAGTTTCCGCTACAAGTAAAACAAGTTATAACGCGATTACACATTATTATATATAATAGCTACAAAAGATGAAGACAAGAGCATCATTGAAGAAGCGCACTCCCGACTGTGTTATTGTACGTCGTAAGGGTCGCCTTTTCGTAATCAACAAGAAAAACCCTAAGTTCAAAGTACGTCAGGGTTAAAAATTACTAAAAGTTAAAAGTTGACATCTAAATGTTAAAAACCTTTGGGGTGTGAGGGAATTTGCGTACCTTTGCACTTCCGAATTTTTTGGCAATTAGTTAATTAACAAGTTTTTTATCATTAACAAACAATTATGGCAATAAGAATTGTTGGAGTAGATTTGCCCCAGAATAAGCGTGGCGAAATCGCATTGACCTACATCTTCGGAATAGGTCGAAGTAGTTCAGCAAAGATATTGGATAAAGCCGGTGTTAGCCGCGACACGAAGGTGTGCGATTGGACTGACGACGAGGCTGCTAAAATCCGTGAAATTATCGGCGCTGAATTCAAGGTAGAAGGTGATCTCCGTTCTGAGATCCAGTTGAACATCAAGCGCCTCATGGATATTGGTTGCTATCGTGGTGTCCGTCATCGTAATGGTCTTCCTGTTCGTGGTCAGAGCACCAAGAACAATGCCCGCACTCGTAAGGGTAAGAAGAAGACTGTTGCTAATAAGAAGAAGGCCACAAAGTAAAGTTTAAAGTTTAAAGTTTTAAAGAAAATGGCAAAGAAAGTAGCAACAAATAAGAAGAGAAACGTAAAGGTTGACGCAGTAGGTCAGCTTCATGTTCATAGTTCTTTCAACAACATCATTGTGAGCCTTGCTAACTCAGAGGGTCAGGTTATCTCTTGGTCTTCAGCAGGTAAGATGGGCTTCCGTGGTTCAAAGAAGAACACTCCTTACGCAGCCCAGATGGCAGCTGAGGATTGTGCTAAGGTAGCTTATGACCTTGGTCTTCGTAAGGTTAAGGCATTCGTTAAGGGTCCAGGCAACGGTCGTGAGAGCGCTATCCGCGCATGTCACAACAGCGGTATTGAGGTAACTGAAATCGTTGACGTTACACCATTACCATTCAACGGCTGTCGTCCTCCAAAGCGTCGTCGCGTATAATCATTATTTTTTATATATTTTATTTTAGCAAAATGGCTAGATACACAGGTCCGAAATCAAGAATCGACCGTAGGTTCGGTGAAGCCGTCCTCGGTAAGGAAAAAGTTTTGTCTAAGCGTAACTTCGCGCCTGGACAGCATGGCAATAATCGTCGTCGCAAGACTTCTGAGTATGGTGTCATGTTGGCAGAGAAGCAAAAGGCTAAGTACACATACGGTGTACTGGAGCGCCAGTTCCGTAACCTCTTTGAGAAGGCTGCAAAGATGGAAGGCATTAAGGGTGAGAACCTCCTCCAGCTTTTGGAGAGCCGCCTTGACAATGTTGTTTTCCGTCTTGGCATTGCGCCAACTCGTCGTGCTGCACGTCAGCTCGTTGGTCACAAGCACATCACTGTTGATGGCGAGGTAGTTAACATCCCATCATTCCAGGTTAAGCCAGGAATGATTGTTGCTGTTCGTGAGAAGTCTAAGTCTCTCGAGGTTATCGAGGATGCACTTGCAGGCTTCAACCACAGCAAGTATCCATGGATAGAGTGGGACAACGCTTCTAAGAGCGGTAAGTTCCTCCACCGTCCAGAGCGTGCAGATATTCCTGAGAACATCAAGGAGCAGTTAATAGTTGAGTTGTACTCTAAATAATCATTAAATTAATGGCGATATTAGCATTTCAAAAACCCGAAAAAGTCGTGATGCTGGAGTCAACAGACAAGTTCGGCAAGTTCGAATTCCGTCCGTTGGAGCCTGGCTTCGGTGTTACCATTGGTAACTCACTTCGCCGCATCCTTCTTTCTTCACTTGAGGGCTTTGCCATCAATACCATCCGTATTGAGGGCGTAGAGCAGGAGTTCTCTTCTGTTCCTGGCGTGAAGGAAGATGTGACAAACATCATCTTGAATTTGAAGCAAGTAAGATTCAAGCAGTTAGTAGAAGAATTCGAGAATGAGAAAGTTACTATCACGGTAGAGAACTGTACAGAGTTCAAGGCTGGTGATATCAACAAGTATCTTACTGGATTTGAAGTGTTAAACCCCGAATTGGTGATTTGTCGTTTAGATTCAAAGGCTTCTATGCAGATTACACTCACCATCAACAAGGGACGTGGTTACGTTCCAGCTGATGAGAACCGTGAGTTCTGCACCGATGCCACCTCAATTGCCATCGATTCTATCTACACCCCAATCCGTAACGTGAAGTTCTCTGTTGAGCCAACTCGTGTTGAGCAGAAGACTGACTACGATAAGCTCTTACTCGAGATCACTACGGACGGTTCCATTCACCCAAAGGATGCCCTGAAGGAGGCAGCCAAGATTCTTATCTATCACTTCATGCTCTTCTCTGACGAGAAGATACAGCTCGAGGATACTGGTCTTGACGTTAACCAGGAGTTCGATGAGGAGATTCTCCACATGCGCCAACTCCTTAAGACACGCCTTGTTGATATGAACCTCTCTGTTCGTGCCCTCAACTGTCTTAAGGCAGCTGATGTTGACACCCTCGGCGACCTCGTTCAGTACAACAAGACTGACCTTCTCAAGTTCCGCAACTTTGGTAAGAAATCGCTTTCAGAGCTTGATGATTTGCTCGAGAGTCTGAATCTGTCGTTTGGAACTGACATTTCAAAATTCAAACTTAATCAAGATTAAACTCAAATGAGACATAACAAGAAATTCAACCATCTCGGTCGTACTGCATCTCACCGTAGCGCTATGCTTGCTAACATGGCTGTCTCTCTGATCATGCACAAAAGAATCACTACGACCGTTGCTAAGGCTAAGGCACTCAAGAAGTACGTTGAGCCTTTGATTACCCGTGCTAAGGAAGATACCACTAACAACCGTCGTGTAGTATTCTCTTATCTTCAGGATAAGTATGCTATCAAGGAGCTCTTCTCTGCAGTATCTGAGAAGGTAGGCAACCGTCCTGGTGGTTACACTCGTATCATCAAACTTGGCGCACGTCAGGGTGATGCTGCTGAGACATGCTTCATAGAGCTCGTTGACTTCGATGAGGCTATGGCTAAGACTCCTAAGGCAGCTGCTAAGAAGACTCGTCGTGCCGGTAAGAAGGCTGCTGCTACAACAGAGGCACCTGCTGAGGCACCTGTAGCAGAGAAGGCTGAGGCTCCTGTAGCTGAGGAAGCAAAGGCTGAAGCACCTGCTGCTGAGGCTACTGAAGAGGTAAAGGCTGAATAAAGACTACTTACTCCCTATGCGGAGGGTTATATAGATAAAAGGCATCACAACACTCCCGTTGTGGTGCCTTTTTTACATGAACCAAAACAAAAAGCGCATATATAATATATGAATTTTCTCATCTCCATAGTACGCTTCTATCGCAACATTAACCTCATGGTGAGCATCCTCATAGGTCTGTTGATAGGAGCAGGGTTGGGACTCACTGTTCCCGGTCTTACCTTTGTTTCTATTCTTGGTAAGCTCTTTGTGGGAGCACTCAAGGCTATAGCACCTATACTCGTTGCCCTGCTTGTGGCATCGTCTATAGCCAAGTCACGTGAGGGACTGGGCAAGAAGTTCCGCACTGTCATCATCCTCTATCTTTCCAGCACGCTGGTGGCAGCAGTGGTGGCTGTCTTGGCTTCGCGGATGTTCCCGCTTGTGTTGCAGTTGCCTGAAGCCTCTGCAGGTCAGGGCGGAGCCCCTGACAACATTGGTGACGTATTCCTCAAGATAGCCACCGACCTCATGAGCAACCCTATTGCTGCTATCACTTCGGCTTCTTATCTCAGCATCCTTATGTGGTCCATTATCATGGGTTTCGCCCTCAGGCGTAGGGCATCAGAAGGCACCATCAATATCATTCATGAGTTGGCAAGCGTCATAACCCTCATTGTCCATTGGATTATACATTGCGCTCCTTTTGGTATCATGGGTCTGGTATATACCTCCGTCAGCGAGAGTGGCTTAGGCATCTTCACCACCTATGGCAAACTCGTTCTCTTGCTCGTAGGCTGCATGATGACCGTATCGCTCATAGTCAATCCTGTTATCGGTTCCCTGCTCCTGCATCGCAATATGTGGCCTACGCTGTGGCGTTGTCTCAAGGGTAGTGCTGTAAGTGCATTCTTTACACGTTCTTCAGCAGCAAACATCCCTGTAAACATGTCTCTCTGCGATCGCATGGGCCTGGATGAAGACTTCTATTCTGTTTCCATTCCTCTTGGTAGCACTATCAATATGGACGGTGCAGCCATTACTATCACAATTTTGACCCTGGCAACCTGTAACACTGTTGGCATCGACGTTTCTCTCGCCAGTGCTCTTGTGCTCAGCATCCTTGCCACCTTCGGCGCTTGTGGAGCATCAGGTGTGGCAGGTGGTTCGCTGTTGCTCGTCCCTATGGCTTGCTCGCTGTTTGGCATCTCTCAGGATATTTCCATGCAGGTAGTGGCTGTGGGCTTCATCATCAGCGTAGTGCAAGACTCTGTTGAAACAGCCCTCAACTCCAGTGGTGATGTGTTCTTTACTGCAACGGCAGACTACTATAATCGTAAGAAGTCAGAGGTGAAGGAAAGCTGAACAAACATTACATTCTACCTTATATATAATAAATGGGGCTATTTCAGTAGCCCCATTTCTTTTGCCTTATTGTTAAGCAGTTGCATCAGCGGTTCACGTTCGTTCTGCACTATGCCGTCAAGCACGGCATCCTTCAGATACTGTTTCAGTTCGCCCACCTCTCTCGACGGTTTTAGGTTATATAGTTCCATAATCTCATTACCGTCTATCACTGGTTGCAGCAGACGTTTGAAGTCTCTCTGCTTCAGGTCTTCTATCTTCTCCCTCACCAGCGTGTAGTTGTCTCTGAACCTCTGCTTCCTTACCTGGTTCTTTGATGTGATGTCAGCCTCACATAGCACCATCAGGTCGTCAATGTCGTCGCCAGCATCATTCACCAGTCTGCGCACCGCACTGTCTGTCACCTCGTTGTCGGCTATGGCTATAGGGCGCATGTGCAGTTCCACCATCTTCTGCACATATTTCATCTTCTGGTCCATAGGCAGTTTCATTCTTTTGAATATGCCTGGCACCATCTTCGCACCTATATAGTTATGTGAGTGGAATGTCCATCCCTGTTGGTTGTCCCATCGCTTTGATTTTGGTTTGCCTATATCGTGCATCAGTGCTGCCCATCTCAGCCATAAAGCCTTATCTTTTTCCCATTCCATCGTGGTTTTTGCCACGTTGTCCACCACTTCCAGTGTGTGGTAGAAGTTGTTCTTGTGCGCCTTGCCGTTGCGTTCCTCCACCATGTCCATGGCAGCCAGTTCAGGCATTATTATTGGTAGCAGTCCGCATCTCATCAGGTCCACAAATCCTCTTGATGGAGTCTTGGTCAGCAGTATCTTGTTCAGTTCCTCTATTATCCTTTCGCCTGATATTATCTTTATCCTCTCGGCATTACGCTCTAAGGCGTCAAATGTCTCATCCTCTATCTGAAAGTTCAGTCTGGTGGCAAACCTTATACATCTCAGCATTCTCAGCGGGTCGTCGGAGAATGTTATGTCTGGGTCGAGTGGGGTACGTATTATGCCGTCCCACAGGTCGTCCAGCCCGCCGAATGGGTCCACCAGTTCGCCGAATCTCTTTTTGTTCAGGCATATCGCCATAGCGTTGATGGTAAAGTCTCTGCGGTTTTGGTCATCCTCCAGGGTGCCATCCTCCACTATGGGTTTCCTTGAGTCGCGCTGGTAGCTCTCCCTTCTCGCTCCCACAAACTCCACCTCGACCCCTTCTAAATCTCCCCGAGTGGGAGACTTTTCACCTTCATTTGGGAGGGTATGGGGTGGGGTAGCAATCTTCACCTGCGCTGTGCCGAAGTTCTTGAATATCGACAGGTAAGCCCTCTTGCCTAACTTCTTCTTCAGCAGCTTAGCCACTGCAATGCCAGGACTCCCGTTCCCGTCCCCGTTATTAACCACCACACAGTCTATATCGTCTGACGGACGTTCGAGAAAAATGTCGCGAACGTATCCGCCCACGACATAGCATTCCAGTTGCAGTTCGTCTGCTGCCTCCGAAATCAGGTGAAATATGTCTTTGTCCAGTATTTGTGCGAGTTCCTCGTCAGTATATTCCGTCATTGTTATTCTTTTTTCTGCCAGTCAGGTATGGCTCCGCCTTCTCCGCTCACAGGCAGTTCCAGGTCTATCTCCGGCTTCTCGTGTTTCTTGGCTTCGTATGGCACCACTATGTCGTCATACTCCTCCACCTCCACCATTGCCACTCCTGCTGCCAGTATGCCGAGTCTGCGTGCAGCCTCATGCGACAGGTCTATTATCCTGCCCCTTATATGTGGTCCGCGGTCTATCACCGTCACCACCACCTCCTTGCCGTTGGCAGGATTTCTCACCAGCAGTTTTGAGCCGAAGGGGTGTGTCTTGTGTGCACACACCAGCGAGTCGTTGTTCAGTCTTATGCCGCTGCTTGTCCTTGCGCCGTTGGCGCGTCGTGAGTAGTATGAGGCTTTGCCTCTCTGTTGTGCATAGGCGTCAGCAGCCATCATCAGCAGTGCCGTCATGACCACGCATAGCACTCCAGCCATTCGTTTATTTATAAACATTCTTTAGGGTGGGTTTTGTTTATTGACAGTTGCAAAGATAGTCATTTTAGTTAAGATGAGCAATAATTAGGTCAACTTTTCTCCCTTTTCATTGTAAATAAGCGATTAAAATTTTGGTAATAACCATATTTTTCGTAATTTTGCATTCGTAAATTGAGGTATTGTTACCTTTTGACATCAAAGGCAAAGAAAAAATAACAAGATAAATCCACAAAAACAACATGGCAGAAGCAAAAAAAATCAAGACAGCGCTCGTCAGTGTGTTCCATAAAGACGGACTTGAGGAGCTGTTGGCAAAACTTAATGCTGAGGGCGTTAAGTTCCTTTCCACTGGTGGCACACAGAAGTTCATCGAGTCTCTCGGCTACCAGTGTGAGGCTGTAGAGAATGTTACCACTTATCCATCCATCCTTGGCGGACGTGTTAAGACCCTTCACCCAAAAATCTTCGGAGGCATCCTCGGACGTCGTGAGCTTCAGGGCGACCTCGACCAGATGGCTAAGTATGAGATACCAGAGATCGACCTCGTAATCGTTGACCTCTATCCATTCGAGCAGACAGTGGCAAGTGGTGCTTCTGAGGCTGACATCATCGAGAAGATCGACATAGGTGGCATCTCTCTCATCCGTGCTGGTGCCAAGAATTTCAAGGACGTTGTTATCGTTCCTTCTAAGGCAGAATACAGCGTGCTTCTCGACATTCTTAATAAGAAGGGCGCACAGACCGATATCGAAGAGCGTCGCATGTTTGCTACTCGCGCCTTCGGCGTTTCCAGCCACTACGACACCGCTATCAACAAGTGGTTCCTCGGTTAATTATCAATTCTCAATTATCAATTCTCAATTATCTAAATGGGATTCTTTTCTTTTGTACAAGAAATAGCAATGGACCTTGGCACAGCCAACACCATCATTATCCAGGGCGATAAGATAGTTGTTGACCAGCCATCCGTTGTAGCAATAGACCGCGACACCAACCAGATGATAGCTGTTGGTGAGCGTGCCAAGAGTATGTATGAGAAGACCAACGACCGCATCAAGACCGTGCGCCCTCTGCGTGATGGTGTCATAGCCGACTTCTCAGCTTGTGAGATGATGATGCGCGGACTCATCAAGATGGTTCGCTCTGGTCGCCACCTCTTCTCTCCATCCCTCCGCATGGTTATCGGTGTGCCATCAGGCTCTACCGAGGTTGAGCTTCGTGCTGTGCGCGACTCAGCTGAGCATGCCGACGGTCGTGATGTGTATCTTATCTTCGAGCCTATGGCAGCAGCCGTAGGCATAGGCATCGATGTTGAGGCACCTGAAGGCAACATGATAGTCGATATCGGTGGTGGCTCTACCGAGATTGCCGTAATCTCTCTCGGTGGCATTGTCTGCAACCAGTCTATCCGTGTAGCAGGCGACGAGATTACAGCCGACATTCAGGAGTATATGTCACGTCAGCATAATGTCAAGGTCAGCGAGCGTATGGCAGAGCGCGTAAAGATTAACGTAGGCTCAGCTCTCCCTGAACTGCCTGAAGGCGAGGCACCTGAAGACTACGTCGTTCATGGTCCTAACCGCATCACAGCCCTCCCTATGGAGGTTACTATATGCTATCAGGAGATAGCCCACTGCATCGACAAGACCATTGCTAAGATTGAGAACTCAGTGCTCCAGGCACTTGAGAACACTCCTCCTGAGCTCTATGCCGACATCGTTAAGAATGGCATCTGGCTCACTGGCGGTGGTGCTTATCTGCGTGGTCTCGACCGTCGTCTTGAGGCTAAGATAGGCATTCCGTTCCACATTGCCGAGGAACCGCTCCTCAGCGTGGCACGTGGTGCAGGCATAGCATTGAAGAATATCAACCGCTTCTCATTCCTTATGAGATAAGTGAATGCGTAACCTCCTTGAATTCATAAGCACATACTCTAACTGGTTTGTCTGCCTCATTCTCGAGGTGATAGGCCTTACATTCCTGTTTCAGCATAACAGTTATCAGAGTGCTGCGTGGACATCCACAGCCAATGCTGTTGCAGGCACGGTATATGCAGCAGAATCAGAGGTCAGGCATTACTTTCATCTTCAGACTCTCAACGAGCAGCTCACCATGCGCAATGCATACCTTGAGCATGAGGCACAGCAGCTCCGCGAAATACTTGACGAGCAGAAAGGGGACTCTACCTACAGAGCCCTTTCTGCTTCGTCGCTTTTAAAGGATTACAGGCTTATTCCAGCCAAGGTGGTGCAGAATAGTGTCGATGAAACCGACAATTTCATTACCATCAATAAGGGTAAGGCTGACGGCATACATCGTGATATGGGTGTCATAAGCGGCAAGGGCGTTGTGGGTATAGTGTATCTCGCTGGCGACCACTATTCAGTCGTCATCCCCGTCCTTTCATCCAAGTCCAACATCAGCTGTACCATACAGCATCGTGGCTATTTCGGCTATCTGCATTGGGATGGTGGTGCAAGCAACCTTGCCTACGTCGATGATGTTCCCCGTCATGCCCATTTCAAGCTCTACGACCGTGTGGTCACCTCAGGCTATTCCTCAGTATTCCCTCCAGGCATCGGTGTGGGTAAGATTATCCATGTGTTCAACTCGCCTGACGGACTGTCCTATCGTCTCCAGGTGCAACTCAATACCGACTTTGCCAATCTGCGTGACGTCTGCGTAATCGACGATGCCCCAATGCGCGAGCGTCTCGACATACTCCATGCAGCCCAGGACTCCATCAAGCAGAATAGCCAGTAAACTCGCTATGCTCCAGCGCTTCAGCGCGACTTGAACCCCCTTTGAACTCCTTGAACCAGCGCTTCAGCGCGACTTGAACCCTTTGAACCCCTCTTGAACCAGCGCTTTAGCGCGACTTGAACCCTTTGAACCCCTCTTGAACTATCTCATTTACATAGTCACTCTCACCCTCTTGCAGGCGCTCATTTTCGGCCGCATTCACCTTTTCGGTGTGGCAACACCCCTTGTGTACATATACTTCGTGTTGCTCTTGCCCCGTAATGAGTCACGCATCACCTCCATGGTGCTCAGTTTCCTGCTCGGTATGGCTGTCGATATCTTCAGCAACACCCCAGGACTGGCAGCCTCCTCACTCACCCTTCTTGCCTTCTTTCAGCCCTATGTGCTCAACCTTTATCTCAGGAAGGAAGATGAGGACTCCTTCCGTCCCACGCTCCGCAGTATGGGATTCATACGCTATTTCAGCTACTCCTTTTTCCTTACGCTCGTCTATTGCTTCACCATATTCACACTCGAAGCCTTCACGCTCGCCCATTGGCTACATTGGTTGCTGAGCATACTCTCCAGTCTGGTGCTCACCCTTTTCATCATACTCGCAACAGAGAGCCTGCGTAACAAAAAGAAGTGAAAACTACCGACTATACAAACCGCAAATACATCATCGGTGCTATAACACTTGCTATAGTGCTCATATACATCGTGCGCCTTTTCGTGCTCCAGATAATGAGCGACGATTTTCGAAAAAGTGCCGATTCCAACGCCTTTCAGAAGAAGATAGAGTTCCCTTCCAGAGGTGTTATCTACGACCGCAAGGGCAAACTCCTTGTCTATAATCAGCCTGCCTACGACATCATGGTGGTGATGAATGAGGCTCGCGACCATATCGACACCCTCGACCTCTGCCAGACCCTTGGCATCACCAAGGAGATGTTCATCAGTCGCATGAATGCCATCAAGGACCGCAACAAGAATCCAGGCTATTCACGCTATACCCAGCAGACCTTCATGACCCAGCTCGATGAGGAAGACTTCTCCGTCTTTCGTGAGAAGATGTTCCGCTTCCCTGGTTTCTACATACAGCGACGCGCCATCCGTCAGTATCAGTACCCCTATGCAGCCCATGTGCTGGGCGATGTCGCCGAGGTGTCACAGCGTGATATAGATGAGGATGACTACTACCTGCAGGGCGACTATATCGGCAAACTCGGTGTGGAGCGTTTCTATGAGAAGCAGCTCCGAGGCGAGAAGGGTATGCAGATACTCCTTCGCGATGCTCATGGCAGAATCAAGGGCCGCTATCAGAATGGTAAGTACGACCGTCGCCCAGTGCCTGGCAAGAATCTCACCCTTGCCATCGACGTAGAGCTGCAGGCACTTGGCGAACGCCTCATGGAAGGCAAGATAGGCAGCATCGTGGCTATAGAGCCCTCCACAGGCGAGGTGCTCTGTATGGTCTCATCACCCACCTACGATCCTCGCATCATGACAGGACGCAAGCGTGGCAAGAACCACCTCGCCCTGCAGCGTAATATATGGAAGCCCCTGCTCAACCGTAGCATTATGGGACAGTACCCTCCAGGCTCCACCTTCAAGACCTCGCAGGCGCTGACCTATCTCACCGAGGGCATCATTACCCCCACCACAGCCTTCCAGTGCCATCACGGCTTCTCCTTCCGCGGACTCCATGTGGGCTGTCACGGCCACGGTTCGCCTCTGGCACTTGTCGATGCCATCTCCACCTCATGCAACGGATTCTTCTGCTGGGGACTGTATTATATGATAGGCAACCGAGGCAAATATGGCAGTGTGGTCAATGCCATGAACCGTTGGCGCGACTATATGGTGTCCATGGGTTTCGGCTATAAGACGGGCATCGACCTGCCAGGCGAGAAACGCGGACTCATACCTAACGGTGACTATTACGACCATGCCTATAAAGGTTCGTGGAACGGACTCACCGTCATCTCCATCTCCATAGGTCAGGGCGAGGTCAACCTCACCCCTCTGCAGATAGCCAACCTCGGAGCCACCATAGCCAATAGAGGCTATTATCACGTGCCCCATGTAGTGAAGAGGGTAGAGGGCGAGCCTCTCGACAGTGTCTATACCACTCGCCATTACACTATGGCATCACGTGAGGCATACGACTGGGTGGTAGCAGGCATGCGCAGTTCGGTGCTCAAAGGCACCTGTCATGCACTCCGCACCCTTCCCTTTGAGGTGTGTGGCAAGACAGGTACAGCCCAGAACCGAGGTCAGGACCACTCCGTATTCATGGGCTTCGCCCCTATGGACAATCCTAAGATAGCCATCGCTGTATATGTGGAGAATGGTGGTTTCGGAGCCGAGTTTGCCGTGCCTATCGGCGGACTCCTTCTCGAGAAGTATCTCACAGGCAAACTCTCCCCTTGGTCGCAAAAGCGCGCTCGCGATTTCCAGAAACGTCGCATCGCCTATGGCTCGCATAACAGGTAAAGGTTAAAGAGTTCAATAGTTCAAAAAAGGCTCGCACCGTGTTGGTGTGAGCCCTTTACTATAGTGTAATAATGTGGAAATTACTTTGAGAGTAACTGCAACGCCCATTCAGGGATATTATCTACATATTGCTTTGCAATTTTACCGTCAATGGTACGGAATAGCAATTGTGGAAGTTCATCTTCAACGGAATTATCATATACATATGCTCTATCCACTATTGATATAGCAATATTGGCATTTGCTATTGACTTATAGTACCTTGAGATTATTTTTGAAATCGGAACCTCATGTCCACCACCAAGAAACCTTTTCGTTATGCGTCTAACATTTATTTCTGGGTCATCGGTACATACAAAAAACAAACGTATAAAGAAACCTTCCTTATGTGCTTTCCGTACAAATTCCAATTTCTCTGCAGAAGAGAATACCGTCTCAAAAACAAAATCTTTTTTGCTCTCCAAACAGGAGTATCTCATTTCCGTTGCTCTCTTTGCAGCTTTTAATATCGCATCGGGAGAATTCCAATCTCCAAACTCCTCATTTGCTATATTATCAGGATTTATGTATATACTACCCTCAGACCATTCATTCTCCAAGAGTTGAATGGTCGTAGAAGTTTTGCCAGAACCGTTAGGACCTGCCACAATACACAAAGTAGGTTTTTTATTCATACTGCGTTTCTCTGCTCTCTGCTTTCAATCTGACAATATCCCTTTTCATAGCTTCAAACCTACGAGCCAATTCCGCACGCGCATTAGCAGTAGAGCGTCGAGCACTCTCCTTCACACCCTGCATAATAGCCTCCAGCATCTCATCTGTAGGTTCCTCCATAGAGTTCAAGCGATATGACCTAAGTTCTTCTTTTGACATTATCTACTCTTTTTCTTTATTCTCGCCTGCAAATGTACTAACTTTTTTTTATATCCCCAAATAAATGAAGGAAAAAGAGAGGCGCGCGGTTACTTAGTGTCCGCGTGCCCTTACTTAGCACCCGCGTGCCCTTACTAAGTAACCGCGCGCCCTTGCTAAGCAAGGACAGAAATGAGAAAATATCGCAATAAAGAACAAGAGGATGAGCCCTGAAAGGCTCATCCTCTTGTCTATAATGTAATAATGTGTGTGATAATGCTAATGGTTATGGTATTTCCCATCCTCCGTCTGGGCCATCATCCTCTCCGCCCAGGCCGATGGTGCCGTCATTCTTACCACCGCCTTCTCCACCGGTGATAGGGTTATAGACATCATCTGCACCCGTGTTCACTCGCTGAGATACTGTTACCATTCCGTCACAAAGTTCTTCTATTTCATCGAACTCTATGTAGGGAGCAATATATTTCTTTTTCATTTCTTTCTTTTTCCTCCTTTACTTTTTTCTGATGACTACCTTCTTGCCGTTGATGATGTACATGCCTGGTGCAAGGTTCTCAGGCTTCTCGGCTATCTTCTGTCCGTTCATGGTATATACACCATTACGGGTATGAATCTCTATGCCGTGTTCTGTTATGTAATCCATCAAGTCATTCACCGCTGTAGGAACATTACCGTCATCGCTGAAATCCTTTATCTCGAAGTCCAGAACCAGAGAGTTGGCTTCCTGGCTTTCGTTATACAGGAATGCACGGTATCCTCCGAGCTTGTATGTCTTAGACGAAGAGTAGCCTAATTCACCATTTGCTGTCAGGTAGTAGCTGTATGGTGTCATTGTCTGTCTATCGAATGAACCACTAAACTCAAACACATCCTTCTTGCCGTCAACGTCTTTAGCTTCAACGTCTCTGCTTATGGTTACGTTAGGGAAGAGTATGTAGTTTCTTGACTCCTTAGCGCCGATATATCCTGACTCTACGCTTTCGAGATCGTCACCATTAGCATCTACGCCAGTAGGCTTGATAAAGTATGGCTGACCAGCCAGCAGATAGTCGTAGGCATGATAGATAAATGACAGCGTACCACCACTGAAGCCATCATAGCCCAGGAATACCGTTCCTTTGCCGAACAATGCCTCTACCTGCTCCTTACTTACTGAGAATGGCAGACAGATGGTAGTCCATGTGTCCTTCTTCATTGTGCGGTGCAGATACACCTGCTTATATGAAGTAGTTGCGGAAGGTGCATCAAAATCTACGTTCTCATACAAATGCATAGAAGCGAGAGTGTGGACAGTCTCACTATCCTCTGGGTCTCCCTCAGCTACGGCATGCTTGATTACTATGTCGCCATCATTACGTACTGGAGCGTAGTTCAGGCCATTATATCCCATCTTCGTACGGTTAGAGAAGAAGTAGTAAGTATTACCAGCAAGCAGATTAGCACTGTACTTTACTGACTGCCAGTCTTCAGGCATAAAGTAGCCATTCTTGTATGGTATCACGTCTTGGTTTTCTGTAGTGTTATCATTCCAGTGGTCTCTGATGGCGCGGTCAAGCTCCGTGGTTCCTGCATCAATATCCACTACACCATGCGCAGCCCACCTTTCCTCTATGCTGGTTTTCTGATTAGATAACGTATAACCAGAAGACAGCGTACTATAACTCTCTGCTGACTCACAAGGAATAACGTTACCATTCTGGTCATACCAGTAATATATACGTGGACCATTCTCTGAAACCTTTCCAGCAGGTTTTTGAGATCCATTCTGAGAGAGGTATATGGTCATGGTACCGCTCTTTATTGGAGTGACCGTGATGTATGATCCACGACAAGGCAAAGAGTATGGGTTAGCCTTTATACCTTCCTTACCCTCTTCCCATTCAACGAAGCCTTTGCTTTCCGAGCGAGAGTCGTTATTACCCTTAGACGTATAGTCATAATCATCCATTTTGACACCCGAAGCAGCGGTTATGCTATTCCATTTTTCCGCACCATTTGGATCGGAGCTGGCTGTATTATCCTTTGTAGGATCCTTTGTCCAGTTTTCAGGGGTGCGCTCTGCATTACCGTGGGTCCAGCCACCGAAGGTTACTATAGCGGCTACGTCGCCGTCACCGTCATATACCATTTTTACGCCACCTACACTTACGGGATCACCTGAAGCCAGTGCATTGTCGTAGCCCTGTATGACCTTTATCTGGAGAGGTGTCTCGGTCACGTATGTGCCGTCAGCTATACCAGCTACGCCACTTGCTACGTATGTTGCTGTTACCTTATACTTACCACCCTTATTGTGCAGTGATAGGTAGCCCTCGCCATTGGCCGTACTACTAGCCGCTACGCCTGCATCAGTATATACGAGGTCAGATGAAGCCTCGCCTGCTAAGTTTGTCACGCTGTATGTCACTGATGGCAATATAGTGCTTGCCAGTCTTGCCGGCTCTACCTGGAGCATCGGTGTCAAACCGTCCTCCCATGCATTCAGATTGTTGTTGTATGCTGTAGATGTCATATTGAATGACAATACAGGCACGTCAACAACTGAAACTGTTGCAGAACTGCTTGTAGCCTCGCCTTTGGTATTGATAGCCTTACAGAATATATAGTATGTACCCGCCTCTGTAGGCTTAAAGTCAAACTTGCTGAGCGTTTCTCCATATACCTCTGTAGCAGAAGCAATGTTGTTTTCAGTACCTACATACCACTTATAGTTGTAGCCATTAGTGTTAGTGCAAGTGATGGTTGAAGCCTCACTTGTTCTGATGCTCGATTTGCTTGCAGACAGACCTGATATTGTAGGTGCAACAAGTCCATCAGGCGTAGGAGTGGTAATGGTGATTGACTTAAGAGTAAAGCTCTTACCCTGGATATAGAGAACATAATCCTTTGACGAATTGAAAGCTGATCCACTAGTCACACTACCCGACTTGGATATCGTAACAGTGTATGATGTTACATTCTTAATTTTTGTCCTATTAGGATCACCTGTGACTGATGGAGTACCTACTGCACTTTCCTGATCAACACAGTAATTGAAATATACGTCTGAACTGCCTACATTCGCAAAAGTTGCCTTGACAGTAACCGAGCCATTAATTCGTTGTAGAGGTATAGCAGCAAAATAGTTAGATGAAGACATAGCATTATCTGGCATATGCAAACCTGCAGCTGACCAACTGAAGTTCTTTAAAGAAGAGCTATTGCTACCATACGTTGTCACATCATAGTTTAGGTCTGGCGTAGTTGTTTTACCCTGATCGAATTTAGCATCTTCCCACTCACTATCGGTGAAGTCACGATAGAAGAGCAGTTCTTCTGTCTGAGCCTCAGCAGCTACTACTGTTACATTGATAACATCTGAACCCGCAGCATAGCCAGTAACAGCATCCTGACTGACTGTGATGGTAGCCGCACCCTCGGCTACTGGGTGGATGGTGATAGTCTTAGTGCCTGTGTTTACAGTTACTGTAGCTACGCCTGTAGCTGATGAAGTAGCGGTTACTGTTCCCGTAGATGATGTGGTATAGGTAACAGTCTTATCACCAGCACCCACTTCTGCACTGACAACATTACTGCTCAGCGTAAAGTCGGTAGCATTTGCATTTACAGTAACAGCTACTACGTCGGAATAGACATTTCCATTACTGTCCGTAACTTTCACCTTGTAGTAAACAGTGCCAACAGACGCATTGGTAGGAGGAGTGTATGATGAGCTGGTAGCTCCGCCGATTGATGCTTCGCTTTCACCCGTTGAGGTACATGTGTACCACTGATAACTCAGCGAGCCTGATGAAGCCGTAGCGGCTACCGTCATAGCTGTTGCCGTAGCGCCAAAGTTATATTCTGCACCTACTGGCTGAGTGGTGATGGTAGGGAGTGTGGGATCCTCCAAATCGAGATATAGGAATACCACAGCACCGTTACCTGTAGATTTCAGTGTGTAGTCGCCTGGTAGCAGGCCACTGTAAGAGAACTGGCCAGCCTCTGTACTTGACGCTGCCGTTGACTGCGTATCATCACTATAGGTCGGAGAGGCACAGGTGAGAGAGAGCGGACGGGCTGTAGAGCCTGAAGATACGGCAAGACCATAGAGCGTAGCGACCTTGCCTGAAGGCACTGTGAAAGTGATGTTGATAGGACCACCCGTAGTGCCACGCGCTGATACAGTGTATGCGTAGTCAGCTATGGTATATGAGCCTGTAACCTGCCAGTTTGACTTGACAGCGTTTTCTTCGGTCACCGTATTTACGCCATCAAACTCCGTTGACTGCGTAGTACCATTGGTGACAGCGTCTCTGTCACGCGCAAACCATACTTCGTCACCTTCACCATGAGATGTGATGAAGTTTGCCTTAAAGGTTTTACAATCTCTGATAGTGTAGGTAAGAGGGTTCTCCTTAGACGTTGTAGCAGTACCCCAATCGGTGAAAGAATAGGCACTACTACTTGGGGTAGCCTCAAACCAAAGAACGGTGTTAAGGGGAACGAATGTGCCTGAAACGAAATCGGTACCATCCTCGTTATCGTATTTTGCAGTCACCGAACCTCCTTCACCTGCTTCTACTTTTACGCAATACTTATATACGGCATAAAGGGTGATATCCTTTGTTGGGTTATATGTTGCGCCAGCAGCTGCACCAGTTGTAGCCGTACTTGACGTTGACCAACCAACGAACTGATACAAGTCCGTACGGTCATTGGTTATGGCACAGTCAGGAAGTGTAACATTATAGTCAAATATGGAAGCCGTAGCAGGAGTGCCGTGACCATTACCATCGAAGGTTACGGTGTATTTTGTGCTATAAGTCACCGAGAGTTCGATAATCTCGTAAGTTGTAGATGTGGTATTAGTAAACGTAACCGAAGCAGATTCACCTGTCCATGTTGAAGTCTGATCGGTTGTGCTAACACCCTCTGGGTCAGAAGTAATAGCACCACTGGTTGTTGGATATTTGTCTTTCTCATTACGCCATGTGATGGTAACACTCTGGATGATGTTATTTCCAGTACCAGCTATGGTCAATGTTCCTGCTGGAACCTTTATTCGATCGGAGACTACTCCACCACCAGAACCTACAGTTTGAACTGTGACACCAGCCAAACTGCCATAGCCGCTCTTAGCTGATATGGTATAGGTGGTTGTACTTTGAGAAGACGTGAATTTCGTCGCAGTAACGGTCTCCGCCGCCCACGACCCTGCAGTTCCCATGATGAGCATCATGAGCACAAGGAAAAATGATTGTAATTGTTTAATTTTTTGTTTCATCTTTTTATTATTTTTGTTATCGTTATCTTTTTTCTTTGTCGTTATCTGTAGTTAGTGTTGTCAGCCTGCACCTGTTTATAGAGGATGTAAATCAGGGGTTTGTTCGATTTCTCCCCTTTTCTTTACCATTCTTCCCATAGAGCATTTCGTCGATTATTCCGATATTTTCTGAGGTCTGTTTATTGCCCGTTTGATTTTAGCATCGGTGAAATCGCTATTTTCACCATTTTGGGGGTCATTTTTCTGTTCGTTTTTTCCTTTTCGGGTTATCCTTGTTTTATCCTGACCACGGATTTCACGGATTGACACGGAGGGGTGATTATGTTATATAACCTCGTTGGCTTCCCTTTTCATTATCAGGGGATAGCGCTCTGGGTGTTTCAAGCTTTCTATCTCAAGATCTACATCCAAGTCAGGCCATGTTATAGCTGACTGCCCTTCACGCTGCACGTTGAGCACGCTGCTTATAGGAGCATCTTTCATCCAAGGTACGCGATTGTAGGAAAGGAAATAGTCATTCCCATCTACAGTAAGCATAATGCCTTGGGCGTTAATCATGAGCACGCCTACCGACATGAATAGCGTATTTATACTTGAGATCGTCTGCATTCTGGATGATAATATCTTTTATTTCTTTTATCTCTTTAGTTGTAAACCCAAAGTTCGTTTCAAGTTCTATATTTGGCTCGAGCCAGAATTTTGCTTCTTTGTCAGCGTTGAGAACATGTATATGCTTCCGTTCTTCTTCATTTGAATAGACCTTGAATACATATCCTTTTTCTCTGTGAAATACTGGGCTCATATTTCTTATTCTCTCTTATTTTACTCTGTTTATTTTTCTCTGACCACGGATTTCACGGATTGACACGGAGGATTAAACTGAAACGACTGTAAACTTCTTGCGGAACAATTCCTCATGTGAACCTGTGTTGGTGAGGACGAGCGTTAATTTCCTATCGTTCTGCTTCCATACTAACAGCCAGTCGTCTTCTATGTGACATTCCCAATAGCCTGCATATTCATCGTGTAGCATATGGGGATTATAATAGTCTGGAAGTTTTCCCTCCTCCATTAGGAGTTTTACGGTATCCCACAATAGTGTGAGGTCTCTGCCTTGTTTCTTGCACCTTTTTGCTGCAGAAAGGAATCTGCGAGTATAGTACACCTCGTACATATCAACCTACTGCATTTATCAGTTCGTCCAGCGAGGAGCATTTTGTGACCTTACCTGCTTCAGCCTCTGCTATAGCAATATCGAGGTCGCTACGCTTCTCGATAGTGAAGCCGAGGGCTTTCACTATTGCCTTAAACTTCTTCAGTTCTATATGTGGCACATTGACCAATATCTGGTCATATCGTGGTGCTGTTGCTTCTACTGCCATATTTCTTTCTTCTCTCTTTGTTACTCTGTTATCACTGCATAGAAAGCGCTTATTTCACGTACATTTTTAATATATATAGCGCACACGTAAATGCGAAAATCGGTACAAAGTTACGCATTTTTAGTTTAACAACAAACTTTTTTTGCTTTTTTTTCAGTATTTTGGACAAAAAAAGATGCTTAAGGCATTTAAGAAGACAACTTACACAACAATTGACAACTTATATTGTTTAACAAAAACATTAATAACCCCTAACAAGACTGTGAGTCTTTCAGACTTTCGCTGGACCCCAAGTTATATGTTCTATATGAGCAAGCTCCTAAGCCCATATTCCTTGTATTCCTGCACCTTCCTAACATCAGGTTACACCCTTGTCAGGCAAAAACAATAAAAACCATTACTCGCGGAGCGAGTACGAAACGTGGCTACGCCACTACGAAAACGAAAACTATGGTCAAGGGGTGTTCCCGTTAACGTTAAAGTTTACGTTACTCGCGTTGCGAGTTCTGTTTTTCAGACTTTGAAAAAAAATCGATGTTTTTGTTAAATCATGAACAGAATTATTATAAAAGACAACCAGGACAACTATTAACAACTAAAGAGATGTCAGTTCTGCAAACCTGCAGAACTGGTTTTTAATATTTTTTTTGGCAGGTTTGCCAAAATACCAAAATAACTTTGTACCTTGTTGTCATAGTTGTCTTTTTAATAATAACATTATTTTATGGCTGCGCCTCTAATTGCAGAAGGGCTGCCTCTGCATGCAGAAGCATTACTTCTGCAGCTAAAAGTAATGCTTTTAGCGCTAAAAGCATAGCTTTTGCATTTTTCCCGATGAAATGGGTAAGAAATGCCTACTTTTTAATTTTTATTTTTTAATTTCACGAAAAACTCCGAGTTTTTCGTGACTAACCTCCCTAAATCCCTCTCATCCCGCATGAACACTGGGCTGAGCATAGGGAGGTAGGGGTGCTCACACCTCCCTTAGACCTCCCTAACACCTCCCTATAAACCTCCCTTGGGGACCCTATAATTAAAGACAACCAAAACAACTTATAACAAACATAATTGTCCCTTTGTTGTCCTTGTTGTTTTTTTAATAAAAACAGGGAGGTTTAAGGGAGGTTTAAGGGAGGTCTGGAAAGTTAACCTCCCTATCGTCAAGGCGCATAAATACTGGGCTGAGAGGGTAATAAGGGAGGTTAGGAGGTTAAAATGAAAAATTCTTGGTTTTAAGAAGACAACCAAGACAACATGGAACAACATTAAGGTCACCTGCATAAAACTGTGTTTAAGTTAAATATCGAACATTATTTTGCTGGCAGACCCTGAAAAACTGCTCAAAAAAAACGGGCAATAAACAGACCTCAGAAAATATCGGAATAATCGACGAAATGCTCTGTGGGAAGAATGGTAAAGAAAAGGGAAGAATCGAATAAACCCCTGATTTACATCCTCTATAAACAGGTGCAGGCTAACAACACTAACTACAGATAACGACAAAGATAACGATAATAAAAATAATAAAAAGATGAAACAAAAAATTAAACAATTACAATCATCAGGCGAAACACGGAAGACCAACCGAACCTGGCACTTCCTGAGTACCCTAAATTCATTGCTTCTCAGCAAGCTTTTACTCCTTCTCATAATACCGGCTATAGGAAGTACAGCCGCGTGGGCGACGGTAGCTACAATTGATGGAACAAATCTAAATGTAACAAGTGGTGCTAAGACAGTAGATGACATTCAATTATCTGTACCATCTTCAGGTGGCTTTGGTTATAGCAGTGGATTGAACGCAGGAGGTGCTGGCAAAACTTTTATTTTGACTCCATTGAATGGTGCTAACATAACTCAGGTTGTAATAACCATGACTGGAACAGACAACAGGTTTACTGCAGGTAATATAACGAATTGTGCTAGTGCAACAAGGAGTGGTAGTGTGTACACTTGCGTAATAAGTGATGGTTCTGAAGCTATATCATTTAAAAATAATGGAGGTGGTGTTACCATAACGAAACTGGAAGTTACTTATACTTCTGCAGGTTCAACTCCAACCCTTAAGTCTATTGCCGTTTCAACTGAACCTACAAAAACGACATATACAGAAGGAGAAACATTTAATCCTGCTGGTCTTGTTATTAGCAAGACTATGAGTGATGACACAAGTGGTGGTACAGTTGCATATAGTGAGCATGCTGGTGACTTCACTTTCGACCCTTCTACATCTACTGCTCTCACAACATCTGATACATACGTTACCATCACTTATGGTGGTAAGAGTGTGAATCAGGCAATCACTGTAAATGCAGCAGCCTCTACATATAGTGTGACATACAATGCTAACCTTGCAGGAGTCAGTGGCGATGTTCCTACAGATAATACAGAATACAGTGAGAACGATGAAGTAACAGTGCTTGGCAATGTTGCAGCTACACCACTGTCTAAGTCTGGCTACACTTTCCTCGGATGGAGTACAGCATCAGGTTATCAGAGCACTTACTACGACGAAGATGATACCTTTACTATGGGCACAGCAAACGTAACTCTCTATGCTCAGTGGAAGATTACTGGCACGGTGACATCATCACCAGCTGCTGGTAGCACTGTTAAGGCTGGCGATGCTGTAACAACCTCTGTTACTGATTCACCTGCTACGGGAATGTACTTTAATCAAGGTAGTAGCGCATATACAGTTGATCAGCTGAAAGGTTCTACATTAAGACCACTTTCTGCAGGATGGACTGTCAGCGGTGGCGCAACACTGGGTACAGACTCTTGGAAGCTCTCTGTGCTCCTCACTGATGGTACATTCTACAGTGACGTAATCACCCACACCTTCAGCGTAGGCGTGGCTACACCAGTAATCTCTTGCTCTGCCAATACGGTGACTATCACTAGTGCTACAACCGTATCAGGAACAAATATATACTATACTCTTGACGGCACAGATCCATCAAGCAGTAGCACGTTATACAGCGCTTCATTCTCTATAACTGAGGATAAAACCGTTAAGGCAATCGCTATAAATAGTAGTAATAACAGTAGCATAGCCTCACAGTCATGTGAGTACGTTGCAGGTAGCACAGCTCTGCCTGTAACCTTCGATTTCACTGCTTCACCTTGGAGTACATCAACAGACTTCACTGGTGCATCAGGCAAGCTATTGACCTTGGCAAATATGGACACTGAGGGTACTCACAGCATATCATTCCGTGCTTCAAGTACAACCAAGTTCTCTGTGAAATCTACTGGCAGTGCCGATCCATCTCAGAAACTTGTGATGGATAACAATGGTAACTCAAGTAACTTCATAGCTATACCTATCAGCGGTATTAACTCACGTATTGACATTGACGTATGGGTACCATACGCTTCAACAGCAGATTACACACTCAGATATGAGCTCATGACTGGAACTACTACACCAAGTGCCAGTGGTCCTACAGGTCAGTTGAAGACTCTGAAGTCTAACAACAAGTATGACACTAACCACTTCAATTTCCGTATGGAGAACATCACTGCGTCTAACGGTGTGCTCTATTTGGGTAGAGGTGAGAGTGATAAACCAGACTTCTATAAGATTCGCATTACCACATACGAATCAAGCATCTCTGCAGATCCTACTGAAGTGACACTGAAGGATGCTGCTGCTGCTACTACCGTAACGGTGACTAACAACACTCCTTACAACGTAAAGATATATGATGCTCCAGATGCTGCTGTAGCAACAGCTTCTTACGACCCAACAACAGACATACTGACTGTTACACCTGTAGCAGTGGGCACAACAGACGTGAAACTGTTTGTGGATGAAGACGGTGATGGTACGAAGGACTCTGACGAGACAAAGACCCTTACCATACCTATCACTATTCAGGGTATAACAATCAATACTCAGCCTGTAAGCAAAGTGTATGACACCTCAAGTGGTTCATACTCTCCAGTTTCGGCAAATATGACTGTTTCTGCTACAAAGACTGGCTCAGGTTCAATGAGCTATCAGTGGTATAAGAATACAGTAAACAGCAACACTGGTGGTACAGCCATCAGCGGTGCTACATCGGCTACGTTGGACAAATCAAACATTGAAACCACAAACGATGAGGATGCTTCATTCTACTACTGCGTAATTAGCTCATCTGGCTATAACACCAAGACTACCGACGTAGCTTACGTCTTGACATCAAAGACTAAGCGTTACTTCCACATGAGCAATGTGGCTGGTAATAAGTCAACCTCTGAGACTGATGCTATCGACATCACAGGTCAGGTAATAGCTGGTGGTGAGGCTGACTACGTGAAGGGAGCAAGTGGTGATGGCAAGTATGTGTTGAAACCATCAGGTTATGGACACTATTTCCACTCATCATCTAACTCTTACTTCAAGATAGATGTGCCAAGTAATATAGCTGACAATGACATTATCGCTGTTACCGTCAACGCTATTAACGGAAGCACTCGCGGTGTAAAGATTTCTAAGTCAGCCGATTTCTCAGATGGTTATGACTTTACTACATCGACTAATGCTGATACCCAGATTGCGGTGCAGGCTTCAACAGCAGGTTTGAGTGGTGTAAAGACCCTCTATGTTCGTGGTTATAACAATACAACAGGTTACTTCACAAACCTCTTTATAAGTAAGTACATAGCAGTAGAGGCAACTGTTACACCAAGCACACAGACTGTTGCTGCAAGCGCGACACCTAAGACTCTCACAGCTGCTGTATCAGGTGGTACGGGTGGCTATACCTACCAGTGGTACACATGTACTAACTCAAGTGGTGATGGTGAAGCAGACATCGATGGTGCAACCTCTGCTACTTACACTCCAGCAGCTACTGCTGTTGCTGGCACTTACTACTATAAGTGTAAGGTAACCAGTAATGCTGTTACTGCAACATCTAACGTGGTTAGCATTACTGTAGAGGCTTCCGTCGACTATTATAAGATTGGCACAGGTACAGGAGAGGATGCAGCATTCACTGATGGTAAATATACTATTTCTAATTTGAAGTCGAACTACGGATCTCAGTCCGATGCCTCAAGAAACTACTGGGTATTGGATTATGCAGCATGGAGTAGTAATAGCCTTTATATGAAGAATGATGCTTCTCATACTAAGACTTCTACCTTCTATGTAAAAGGTGCTGTAGCATTTAGAATCATCGGCAGTGACACAAACACAGGAAAGAAATATGATGTGACTGTTGATGGTGTAAGTCAAGGTACCTATTACACTAATAATACTGAGGATAAAAGCCAAATGTTCTCTTTGAACAAGGAAGGCTCAGTATTCAAGATAGAACTAAATAGTGGTGAACCTAAGATATCAAGCTTCATCTTCTACGAGAAGCTCCCTAACACTCTTAGCATAGAGAAGGACGGTGTGGCTGTTAGCACTTCAACTATGTATGTTGACGATACCACAGAGGAGTTCGATATTATCGCTGCAGGCGATGGCACCATCACAGCTACCTCAAGTGATGAAGATGTAGCTACTGTGGCATACAATAGCGAAACAGGCCGAATCACTGTAACTCGTGCTACTCCTGCTAAGACAGGCACTGCGACCATTACGGTAACACAGGATGCGGGCACTAACTACCAGAGTGCTTCAAAGACTCTGACAGTAACAGTGAAGAACCACGCTCTGACACTGAACTTTGCACTCTCTGCTATCGACGTAAACTCTGCACTGCTTACTAAGGATAGCAATGTGCCTGCGGGTTCTAAGCCTACATTCAAGGCGCTCATAGACGATGTGGAGCAGACGGGTGCTGCATACACAGCTCTCGGCATTAAGTTCCTCAGCGATGATATAACTATAGTTGACTTCAGCGATGAAAATGACTACAGCAGCATGCGCTATAAGGGCGGTCAGGGTACTGCTACCATATACGCATACGAGAGTGGAACATACAATGTTAAGACATCATTCACTTTCCACGTAGAGGCTGGTAAAACTAATGACGTTAAGACTGATGTGGTAGATAAGCAGAGCTCAGGCTACAAAGTTCCAGAATACTATAAATTCCTACTTCAGGGTGATGATGGTTCTGACCTCGTAACTATGACGTATGGTGGATATAGATATACAAATGAAACATGGCAGACAGCTAAAACCAAGGAATCTGCTAAGATTGATGGTCATGCAACATATTTTAGGCATACTAACGATGCCAAGAACGAGTATAGTCTTCAACTGAAAGGTATGCTTGACGAGCCTACTCACACCAGCATTCCTAATGGCATGTGGTATAAGACCACGGAGACAAAGCCTAACAGCGATAAATATGGTAACTACGAGCGCATACGTCCATTCGCTCTGCCTTGCCGTAACGGTTATCTGAAGTTTGATGTTCACAAGACTGGTCAGATGACTGTATATATATGGCAGAACGGTCAGATAGATGACAGTAATGGTATTGGCTCTAAACCTCGTCTGGGTTACTGGTTTGATGAGGAAGGATGGGTACAGGAACCTATAGTTGATCCTATCACAAAGGACGTGTTGTCTATCGGAAGCGATACCAGCATAAAGTCAAAAGGCACACTTGAAACACTTATGACTAATAGGTGGAAGAGTGGAAACGGCGATTATGAGATGCATAAACTGCTGAAGTATAAGTATTGTAAGGTTGCAAATCCTAATGAGTTCACTAATGCAGATGATTTCAGCAACACTTATAATGCTGAAACATTTAAGTATGAAAACCCATACTACTGGATGACAGCGTCTGACATCTCAGGTAACAATCAAAAGACAATGCCAACGAAGATGAAGCCTGTGCCTTATCACAACGGCTACATGATTCATGAGGATAGCTATCTGAAGTATGTGCTCAATGTAGTAGCTGGTAAGACTTACTACTTCTTCGGCATGCTGACAAAGATAGGTTATGCTGGTATGAACTTCATAGTTGATGATGTGGTTGATGCTGGTGATGGTGTTACCTCTGTAGCTGAAACTCTGGATGTAAACACTATTGATGCACTGCACTTGCAGAAGACAGATGATATGGCTGATATAGTTAATGACTTGACACATGCTTACACTGTATATAATGAGGTGACACTGCCAAGTAACTACCGTGCAGGTAAGTGGAACACTATCTGTCTGCCATTCGCCCTGTCTGAAAGTCAGGTGGAGGCTGCATTCGGCTATGGTACTCAGCTGACTCTCTACAATGGACTCATTAAGAAGGGTACTGACTACACTATCAAGTACCTGAGCCACGTGGATAGAAACATTCTGCCTGGACAGCCTTACTTCATTAAGCCTACGGGTGTAGATAAGGGTGGCAATCCTCTGCAGATGGTTGGCGAAATAATCGGAACCGCGGTGGAAGGACAGACAGGTACTCGCATAACATTCAATAACGTAGTGATAGACAAGAATCACTTCAGCCTTGATAAGTGTAAGTATAACAACGAAAGTGATGTTGACGGATCTGGTGCAGCTATTGCAGGAGACGGAGGATTCACATTCGTAGGTGCTTATGCTAACCCATACGTTGAGCAGTATAGCTACCTGATACACCCATCAACAGGTAACATTAGGCAATATACTGGTGCAAGCGACACAAACAAGTTGGATTCTTATCGTGCTTACCTGAAGCCTGTAACATCAGACATTCAACACATGTCTCTGGATGCTACCTTCTCAGAGGTAAGAGAGAATACATGGGATGAATCAGGCGAAGCAACTGAGGTAATCTCTCTTGAGGAAGAGGTGCTCGACGCTCTCAACAGCGGTAGAATGCAGATGCCTAAGAAGGTTTACAACCTGATGGGTCAGGAAGTAGATCCTACTTCTGCTAAGGGATTGGTAATCATCAACGGCAAGAAGGTAATGTATTAATCAGTGCACAATTCTTCGAGCGAAGCTCTCAGGCGAGCAGAGCTCGGAGCACAATTCATAATTCATAATAGATTTAAGAGTAATGAAGAAACGATATATACAGCCTGAGGCTGAATTTGAGGAAATAGAGGAAAGCCTGCTTTACCAGCCTTCTATAAAGGGCGAGGCTACTACTAGTGAAAATACTACAGAGGGTCCTACCTCAGAAGAAGGAAGCAGTGAAGGTGGATGGTTCAATGACTAATATTAGCTTGAACAGGTAATCACATCTCATAAGCAATCTCCACATTATTATATTATAGACAAGAGGATGAGCCCTGATAGGCTCATCCTCTTGTTCTTTATTGCGATATCTTCTTACTCCTGTCCTTGCTAAGCAAGGGCATGCGGGTGCTTAGCAAGGGCGCTCGGGTGCTTAGCAAGGGCATGTGGATACTTAGTAACCGCACGCCCCTCTTTTTTCTTCATTTATTTGGGGATATAAAAAAAAGTTAGTACATTTGCAGGCGAGAAGAAAGATATAAACTATGCAACAGGTATCAAGGGAAATAACAACAGGGAAAGTGTTTGTGGATGCACTCGGACCAATGGTGCATGACAAGAAAAGAGTAGAGCAGGTGCTGCTGTTCATTAGGTCAATGAGGAATGCGGAAAATGAAAATCTTCCCCAAATGTCATTTGACGAGCTGAAGGATTGCATGCCTTTGTCCGAGGCTTTTTCTAAGTTGGAAGAAGAGGTGCACCAAAGTTATAACTTGTAACATACTGACGTATGAGAGTTGTAATAGACCGAAAGGTGTATGATGTGCTGAAAGAATTTTACACTATCAGTTGTAGGATTCATCTAAGTTTGGAATATTCAACGTGCATCGCTAAAATGAAAAGATTAGAAAGAGCGATGTTTGAATTTGCCAATTATGCTGAGATTTTACATAAGGAACCTTATCGTAATGATTGGCGTGAATTGGGGTACTATGAATTCATAGCAGAGGATTTCCATTTTGCATACAGGGTGTATGTATTACCTAATGGGGAAAAAGTATTGAGATATCATGATGCTGTGCATAGCGTATTGAATTACAATCCCAAGTAACTACACATTATTATATTATAGGAAGGGCTCGCACCTGTGTTGGTGCGAGCCTTTTTTCCACTTTTATTTTGCTGTATCGAGAAAAGTTAGTACATTTGCAGGCGAGAAGAAAGAAAAAAAAGAATCATGGCGAGAGAAGAAAGCCTATATGGATAAAAGACTGTATATAATAAGTGGATGTAACGGGGCTGGCAAAACTACAGCATCATATACCGTATTACCTGAGATTCTGAATTGTAAAGAATTCGTTAATGCAGATGAGATAGCGCGGGGACTTTCACCATTTAATCCTGAAAGCGTATCAATTGCAGCGGGTAGGTTAATGCTTCAAAGAATAAATGAATTGTTATTGGCAGACAAGACTTTTTCGATAGAAACCACTTTATCTACGAGGTCATACATTAATTTAGTACGTAAAGCCCAAGCGAGAGGCTATGAAGTAAGACTACTTTTCTTTTGGCTCAAAACACCAGAGCTGGCAAAGCAACGTGTTGCAGAGAGAGTACAAAATGGTGGACATAACATACCTGAAGATGTTATAAAACGTAGATATGTATTGGGAATAAAGAATCTATTTAATATATTCATTCCTGACGTGGACTATTGGGCGATATACGATAACAGTGATACCCCTCGCAAGATTATTGCCTATGGAGAGAAGGAACAAAGGTGTGAGATAAAAGAAGAATTATTATATAATACGATAAAAAGCTATGTCAAGTAAAGAGTTAAAGGATTTTACGGAGAAATTAAGCCGTGGATTGGAGATTGCCGAAAAGCGCATGCTTGAGGAAA
>JAEEGL011405919.1_pt1 | contig 35964 bp, 33 predicted proteins | sample 9134231 | NCBI WGS metagenome assembly JAEEGL01 (sample SAMN16246548, study PRJNA631951) | gut metagenome | biome: gut microbiome; feature: rumen; material: fiber-attached | host: Bos | place: Iran: Karaj | collected 2018-10
CTTCGGAAAAGCCTTCTATCTCGCACATGAAATCCTCACCGCTTCCGGAGCTTATGCGCACCGTCTCTCCCGGTTTCATCCTAAGCACGTTTTTGATGTGGTTAAAGTCGCTTCCTGTTATGTAAATATGCTCTGCTTCTATATTCTCATCACGCACAAAAAACTGATACATATAACCTCCGCAGCAGCCTTCCCTCTTTGTCTTAGCCTCCCCTTTTGGGGAAGGTGGCCATAGGCCGGAGGGAGGCCCTGAAAAAAATATAAGGACGCCCGCAGGCGTCCTATATTATACTATATTTTTATGAAACACAATAGCTTTTTTTCATGATATCATACTCGCAGTTGATCTCCTGCAGAACTCCGGTGTCACCGCTTAGGTTATCCGGATGGTAGATCTTCATCAGATCCTTGTATCTCTTCTTAAGTGTGGCCTCATCGAAAACCCCGCCAAAAAATACAGTGCCGTATTTGGCAGTGCCTGTGCGGGTACGAGTTGCTCCTCCCGTGTTAGCGCCGGCATTTCCGGTGGTCCTGTTCTGCTGATATCCTCCGTTGAATGCGCGCTTTTGTTTCTCAAGATACTGCTTTTCCGCCGCAAGTTTTGTGTATTCCTGCTTCAGGACATTCAGCTTCATCTCGAAAACACGATCCTCAGCAGCCATCAGCTTTTTCCTGGACTCGCGGTTTTTCTCAAATTCAACACGCTCCCACTTCAAGTCCTCTTTTTCTTTTTCAAGGGCTTCGCGCTGTTCATTGACGAGCTGTCTTTCGTGCTCGATCTCCACCACGTTCTTGAAGCACCACTTCTCAAAAGCTTCCTTTGCCGATTCAACACCGTCAGCAACGCTGATATCCGGCATCACCAATGCACTCTGCATAACATCTCCCCGATCAAACAATATCTTGTGTCTTACTGGATCAAAACACACTTTATATCGGATATTATATAATAACCACAAGAAATGTCTATCCGTCTTTTTGCACAAAGTTTATATCAGAAAAGATAATATTTGTGTACAGATTGCACAGATTTTTATATCATTTAATATATTTTTATATCTTATACGAAAGTTTTAAACTCTCGGGACTGCGTTTATGTTAACCCACTCCCCCATATGGTTGATCTCTGTGATATCAAAACCCGCATCCTCCAGCGCTTTTCTCACATCCGATTCCCTGGTGTCTATAATGCCGCTGGTGATGAGCTTTCCGCTCTTTTTGAGTCTCGGCAATATCTTCGGTGCCATAGGTATGATAACGTCTGCCAGGATATTAGCCACTACAATGTCGTAGCAGCCTTCGCCCAGTTCTCTTTCAAGTGCTTCGTCAGTTATGAGATTTCCCTTGATAAATCTGGTCTTCGAGGGATCAATACCGTTTTTCTCCACATTCTCGGAAGAGGATGTCATGCAGTTTTCATCTATATCGGTGCCCACCACATGCCCTGCGCCAAGCTTGATGGCTGCAACGGAGAGAATTCCGCTGCCGCATCCCAGATCCAACACCTCATCGCCCGGCTTAACATATTTGTCAAGGCTCTCGATACACATATATGTGGTCTCGTGCTTTCCCGTCCCGAAGGAAATTCCGGGATCTATCTCTATAACTGTCTTCGGTACAAAGGGCGTGCCGTCATCATTTTTAAGATCTTTCGCGTCTTCCCAGCCCGGCTTTATCAGAATGTCACCGATCCTGAACGAGGTGAAAAATGACTTCCAGTTGTTGATCCAGTCTATATCCTCCGTAATGTCTCCGGTGATGGTGGCAGGACCGATATCTGTAGTCTCCTTCAGTTCATCCAGCATTCGGCTCACATCTGCCAGAAGCTTTTTCTTTTCCGCGTCATCCATCTCACTGTCAAGATAAAAAGTCACCCGGCTTCTGCCGTCATCCTCCCCCAGTTCCGCCGGGAAATCGATGAACATGTCACCGATCTCCTCGTCGGTCAAAGGCACTTTATTCTCTATCTCAACACCTTCAATACCGAGTGCATAGAGTTCTGCAGCCACAATATCCTCAGCCGCAACGGTTGTGTCTATGGTATAACTGTTCCACTTCATTATTTTTTCTTCTTTCCGAACATAGATTTCCTGCCCTTGGGCGGAGTGTCCTGATCACCGCCGGAGATGGCTCTCTTAGCATTCTCCAGCGAATTGTCCGATACCTCGTCAAAATGTATCAGCGCCTCTTTTGCCTCTCTTGAAAGGCTGGTAGGTGTCTTTACCACCAGTGTAACATACTGGTCACCCCTGATGCCCGGATTATGAACAGAGGGAACACCCTTGCCTTTCAGCCTTATCCTGGTCTCCGACTGGGTTCCGGCTTTAACCTCATAGATGACGTTGCCGTCTATCGTAGGTATGATGATCTCTCCGCCCAAAGCCGCCTGTGCAAAGGATATATTAGCCTCCGAAAAGATATTCATATCCTGTCTGTGGAATGTTTCATGGGATCCCACCACGATCTCTACCAGGATATCTCCTCTCGGTCCGCCGTTCTTGCCCGGCTCGCCCAGATCGCGAAGGCGGACTGACTGACCGTTATCAATACCTGCAGGTATCTTGACTTCCAGTTTCTTACGCACTGAGATGTATCCGCTGCCTCCGCAATCTGGGCACTTATCTCTCACGAACTTACCCGTACCGCCGCAATCCGGACATGTCGTCACATTCTGCACAACTCCAAAGAATCCCTGCTGTTTGTAGACAACCCTGCCCTGTCCGTTACACTTGGGACAGGTCTCAGGTGATGTGCCTGGCTTTGCTCCGGTACCGTTACACTTTTTACATGTTTCCTTAACCGGCATCTCGATCTCTTTGGTGCAGCCCTTCATGGCCTCGTCGAAGGTTATGCGCACCTGTGTACGTATCGATGCACCTCTCTGGGGACCGTTTGAGCTTCTGCCTCCAAAGCCGCCGAAACCACCACCGAAAAGATCTCCGAATATATCACCGAAGCTTGAGAATATGTCACTCATATCCATATCGGTATATCCGCCGCCACCGCCGTTTTCGAATGCGGCATGACCGAACTGGTCGTACTGGCGTCTCTTATCGGGATCCGACAAAATGGCATAAGCCTCGGAAGCCTCCTTAAACTTTGCCTCCGCATCCTTATCTCCGGGGTTTGTGTCCGGATGATATTTTTTTGCCAGGGTTCGATATGCCTTTTTTAATGCAGCATCATCCGCATTTTTATCAACACCTAAAACCTCATAATAATCTCTCTTGTCTGCCATCTGTCTTTCCTCCGTTTTTTCGTACGGTCAATGTATGACTTGTTGTCCACCTCAAGGCATTAGCCTTTCGGTGTCCTACAGTCGCCAAATACAGATTATTTCGTGCAAGCACAATAATCTGTACTTGGCTCGTTGTCACACAAACAGTAGGCTCCCGCATTTGGGGAGCCTTACTGTGGCTTTGTGCATTATCGCACTATTATACTTCCTTGAAATCAGCATCCACAACATCATCGCCTGCTCCGCTGTTTGATGAAGAAGCATCGCCTGCCGACTGCTGTGTAAATCCGCCCATATCTCCGGGGTTAAAGCCTGCTCCGGCTCCGGCACCTGCGCCTGCACCGCCTGCTGCCTGCTGTGCCTGCTCATACATCTTTGCAAAAACAGCCTGAGCAGATGACATAAGGCTCTCTGTCTTAGCCTTGAGCTCACTGGTATCAGCCTCTGTGTAATTGGCCGGTTCCGGATGTGTTGAAATGAATCCCTCCAGAGCGGAGATCTCGTTCTCAACCTTTGACTTCTCATCGGCTGAAACATTATCTCCAACCTGCTTCAGAGCGTCCTTTGTCTGGCTTATGAAGCTCTCTGCCTCATTCTTGGCATCGACTGCTTCCTTACGTTTCTTATCCTGAGCCTCATACTCAGCTGCCTCTTTAACGGCGCGCTCGATCTCATCATCGCTCATGGATGTGCCTGAAGTGATGGTGATATGCTGCTCTTTTCCGGTGCCCAGATCCTTTGCGGAAACATTTACGATACCGTTGGCATCGATATCGAATGTAACCTCGATCTGCGGAACGCCGCGTCTTGCCGGAGGTATTCCGTCAAGTCTGAACTGTCCGAGGGACTTGTTATCTTTAGCGAACTGTCTCTCACCCTGTACTACGTTTATATCAACCGCTGTCTGGTTGTCAGCTGCTGTAGAGAAGATCTGGCTCTTCTTTGTAGGAATGGTGGTGTTTCTCTCGATAAGGTGTGTAGCAACGCCTCCCATGGTCTCGATAGACAGTGTAAGCGGTGTTACATCGAGCAGCAGGATGTCTCCGGCGCTTGTATCACCGGCAAGCTTACCACCCTGTACGGAAGCACCGAGGGCAACGCACTCATCCGGGTTCAATGACTTCGACGGCTCTTTGCCGGTAAGCTGACGAACCTTATCCTGAACTGCAGGTATACGTGTTGAACCACCTACCAGAAGTACCTGTCCGAGATCAGCCGGAGTAAGACCTGCATCTCTCAATGCGTTCTGTACCGGGATCGCTGTTCTCTCAACGAGGTCTCTTGTGAGCTCATCGAATTTAGCACGTGTAAGGTTGATGTCCATGTGCTTGGGGCCTGTAGCATCAGCTGTGATGAAGGGCAGGTTGATGTTTGTGGTCGTAGAAGAAGAAAGCTCCTTCTTCGCCTTCTCTGCTGCCTCTTTAAGTCTCTGAAGAGCCATCTTATCTGCGGAAAGATCGATGCCGTCACTCTTCTTGAACTCATCTATAAGGTAGTTTGTAACCCTGTTATCAAAGTCGTCACCACCGAGTCTTGTATCACCGTTGGTTGAAAGAACCTCGATAACGCCGTCACCGATCTCGATAACGGAAACATCGAAGGTACCGCCGCCAAGGTCGTATACCATGATCTTCTGCTCTTTCTCATTGTCAAGACCGTATGCAAGAGCCGCAGCTGTAGGCTCGTTAATGATACGCTCTACGTTAAGACCTGCGATCTTTCCTGCGTCCTTGGTAGCCTGACGCTGTGAATCGTTGAAATAAGCGGGCACTGTGATGACTGCCTGTGTTACAGACTCGCCAAGATAGCTCTCTGCATCTGCCTTAAGCTTCTGCAGGATCATAGCTGAGATCTGCTGCGGTGAATAGCTCTTGTCATCAATCTGTTTTTTGTAATCCGTACCCATATGACGCTTGATAGACGAAATTGTCTTATCAGCATTGGTAACTGCCTGACGTTTTGCGGGATCACCCACAAGACGCTCTCCGTTATTGGTGAATGCCACGATAGAAGGTGTAGTACGTGCGCCCTCTGCGTTTGCTATAACTGTCGGTTTTCCACCTTCCATAACTGCCACACAGCTGTTTGTAGTTCCAAGATCGATACCTATTATCTTACTCATGATCATTTCCTCCTTTTATTTACTGTACTACCGACACCATGCTGTGTCTCAGTACTGAATCTTTGTATTTGTAACCTTTCTGAAGCTCGGCTGCGATCTTGCCGGATTCCAGCTCATCTGACTGGGCCTGCATCACCGCATTGTGCAGGTTCGGGTCAAAATCACATCCCACCGCCTCGATAGGCTCTACACCGAGATCTGTCAAAACATTCTGCAACTGCTTGTAAACCTGGGCCATACCTTTTACAAAGGGATCTTCAGAGTTCTCGTCGACTCCCGCAAAACCTCTCTCGAAGTTGTCTACCACCGGCAATATCTTTTCGAGCACATTTTTCTCGCCCATCTCAAATCTCTGGGATTTCTCACGCTCGCTCCTGTTGCGGAAGTTTTCAAACTCTGCCAGCTGACGCTTGCGCATTTCTTCGAGCTCTGCTATCTTTTCGTCTCTTTTATCCTTTTTATCTTTTCTGCCAAACAGTTTTTTCTTAGCAGGAGTTCCTTCAGCATCTGCAGTATCAGCGCTGTCGTCTTCGCAAACCCCGGTATCTTCTCCAGTGTCTCCGTCAGTTTCTTCCTGCACTGTTTTGCTCTCTTTTGCAGCATCTTCAGTTGCTTCTGATGTTTCTTCTGTTTTGCTTTCCGTGTCTTCCTCGTTAGTCTTGCTGACTTCTTCTTCGGCGGAAGCCATAATGTTCTCATCTGACATGTCTTTTCCTTTCCTGCTGTATATTATTGGTGACCGCTATGTATCGTCCTTCCTGAAAATGCCGTCCAGCTGCTTTTTCAAGGTTTTCAGATTGTCGTAAACATTCTCATAGTCCATACGCTTGGGACCTATGATGCCGATGGTGCCTTTCATGCCGTCTCCGAGATCGTAGCTTGCCGTCACCACCGAACAGTCTTTCATGGTAGATACCGGCGACTCGCTGCCGATATATACCTGAATGTCATTTTCATCATCAGTCTCTGCCGTGACGAGATCCGCAAGGGATGTTTTCTCTTCAAGTGCCAATATCAGCTCGGAAGCCTTTCTCGAATCCGAAAGTTCCGGATACTTGAAAATATTGGTAGCTCCGGATGTGTAGATCTCCAGATCCTCATCCTCTCCTATGGCTTCGGCTATGGCGTTCAGAACGCCTTCCACAATGCCCGCATACTCACCGGCCTGTTCCTTCATGCGTGTTATGACCGCCAGGTTTATCTGATCCAATGACATACCGTTCAAATGAGTGTTCAGCAGAAGATTCAGCTTCAGCATAACCTCTTCATCCGGCTTTTCCATAACGGCTATCATCTTATTCTTGATGACATTTCTGTCCAATACTATGACCGCCAGGATATGTTCCTCATCAACTGCCGACAGCTGTATGAATTTAACTTTTCCGTGGGCTGCGTTGGGAGCCGTGATCATGGTGGCGTAATTGGTATTGTTAGCCAAAAGCTTAACGACCTGTTTTAGCACCGCCTCCATCTTCTCCGTATGCTCTATGACAAACTCTTTCATGTCAGAGACCTCCCGGTCTTTTTCCATCATGAGGTTGTCAACATAGAACCTGTAACCCTTATCTGTGGGAATACGCCCCGCCGATGTGTGCGGCGATACAATATAGCCCAGATCCTCAAGGTCACTCATCTCATTCCTAATAGTCGCTGAGGAAAGATTGAGATCCGTGTACTTGGATATCGTACGGCTTCCCACCGGTTCACCGGTATCCAAGTAGTTTCGGATGACAGCTTTTAATATCTTTGTTTTCCGCTCATCAAGTTCTTCCATGAATACCTCCCCTTTTGCTGTTATTAGCACTCGAATGCGTGGAGTGCTAACATCTAAAACATAAGATACCACCACCCCGGATCTTTGTCAACATTTATTTTTTAAAATAAAATGTCCTCTGCCACAGGCAGAAGACATCCGCATTTTACAAGAAACAGTTACTATTCACAGTAACTCTACAGGCACAAGCCCTTGGCTTCATCGCAGCCCAGCACAATGTTGAGACACTGGATGGCAGCCCCTGAGGCACCCTTGCCCAGGTTGTCAAACCGCGTAGCCACCACGATACGGTCGGCATTGCCGGTGACAAAGATCTCTATGCCGTCCCAGCCGGCACAGGCATCTGAAAACAGCGCTCCGCCTGCCTCCACATCAGATCCGAAGGGCATCACTTTGATAAATTTCTCTTCTTTATAATAATTGGAGAAAAATGCACATATCTCCTCCGGCGACATTTTCTTTGTCAAAAGGTCCGTATACAGGGGCACCTGCACGATCATGCCGCTGTGATAATCAGTTGTCATGGGCAGGAAAAGCGGCTCTCTCTCAAGGCCCGTGATCGCCTTCATCTCTTTCAAATGCTTGTGGGTCTGTCCCCATCCGTACATGCGGGCGGAATCAAACTTTTTGTCGCGCCCCTCTTCCTCATATGCAGCGATGAGTTTTTTGCCGCCTCCGCTGTAGCCGGAAACCGCACTTATGGAAACCGGGTAATCTGCCGGCATAATGCCCTCCCTGACCAGGGGATAAGCCAGCGTGATAAATCCCGTGGCGTAACAACCGGGCACGGCTATCCTCTTGCCGTTTTTAATGGCATCGCGGTGAGCCGGTGAAAGTTCGGGATACCCGTATGCCCATCCGGGTTCAGTCCTGTGTGCCGTAGATGTGTCTATGATAACAGTATCCGGATTCTCGCAATAGCTTACCGCCTCAATAGCAGCCTGATCCGGGAGGCATAGGAAAGTTACATCCGAGGCATTGATGAATTTTGCAATCTCCGCAGGATCCTTGCGCAGGTCGCTGCTTATCTTCAAAAGCTCGATGTCGTCCCTGTTTTCGAAACGCTCATATATACGAAGTCCCGTCGTTCCTTCGCTGCCGTCTATAAATACCTTTGTCATGTGTTCCTCCCTTTATCTTCTGAAACGTTTTAGAGGTCCTAAACCTCAGATTTCTTCTTTGCTTTTTCCATGAATCGTTCATTATTTATTAGGAAACGTTCATGAACGCAGGTTCCCACCAAACCTTTTTCATCGTAAACCTTTACATCAAAGGTCAGTTTTCTGCCGTTCACCTCCGTCAGTATGCTCTCACACCTGACCTTCATCCCCACCGGAGTCGGCGACATATGGTCCACCTCAAGTCTTGTGCCCACCGTTCCGCACCCTTCCTCCAGCATCGGATTAATAGACTTAAAGCAGGTCTCTTCCATCATGGCTATCATGGCAGGTGTAGCAAACACCGGAAGCGAACCGCTGCATAATGCACCTGCCGTAATGTCTTCCGTTACGATCTTTTCAGATTCGCCCTTTATACCGGGCTCTAGTATTTCGTTCATCTTTTTTCCTCTTATACTATATGTACTGTTCCCTCAGTTTCCTATACCATGTTTCGGACAGACATCCTCCAGAACGCATCTGTCACAATAAGGTTTTGTCCTGGCGGTACACACCGCCCTGCCGTGATCCACAAACCTGTGACACAGGTCGTTTCCCTTCTCCGGCGGCACTATCTTCCTGAGCGCCATCTCAACCTTTACGGGATCCTTTTCGTCTTTTACCAGCCCGAGCCTGTTGGAAAGCCGTATGCAGTGGGTATCGGTCACTATGGCCGGTTTTCCGAACACATCTCCCAGCACAAGATTTGCAGATTTTCTGCCGACTCCGGGCAATCTCAGGAGATCCTCCATATTGTCCGGAACTTTGTCGTGAAACTCATCATGCAGCATTTTCATACAGGCAGAAATATCCTTTGCCTTGGAATGAAAAAGGCCGCAGGGTTTTATGATGGCTTCTATCTCCTCCACAGGTGCATCCGCCAATGCCTTCACGGAGGGGAACTTCTCATACAAAGCCGGTACGATCCTGTTCACCCGCTCATCCGTGCACTGCGCCGCAAGCCTCACGGAAACCAGCAGTTTCCAGGCTTCATCATAATCCAGGGTGCACGAGCTCGCCGGATATTCTGCCGACAATCTTTCTATTATGATGCTGACCAGATCTTTTTTTCTCATCTTTACACTATATCCTCTCTAATGTAAAATACTCTATTGAGTGCAAAGTTGCAAGCAAAAAACGTTAAATACACCCTTGACAAAAATCAAAAAAGGTATATATTAAACATATGCACAGTTGTTCATATGTTCTTGTGTAAAATATAATAGACTAAGTCCCAATCAGGGACAGGAGGCAAGACTGGCATGAATAAAAAACAAAAGAAAATGATCACCCGCATCATTATCGCAGCCGTGTTCTATGTAATACTGGAAGTATTGGAACACCTTGGCGTATATGAAACAATGGGACCGGCAGGGGGAATCTTAAGCTTCGTCCTGTTCCTCATTCCCTATCTCATCGTGGGATATGACATCCTGTTGAAGGCCTTCAAAAACATCACTCACGGTCAGGTCTTTGACGAATGTTTTCTGATGGTGGTGGCGACTGTCGGAGCCATCGGACTAGGTGAATACAGCGAAGGTGTAGCCGTTATGCTGTTTTACCAGCTTGGTGAGTTTTTCCAGAGCTACGCTGTAGGCAAAAGCCGACGCAACATTTCCGAGCTCATGGATATACGACCGGATTATGCCAATATTGAACTGGACGGTAAACTCGAAAGAGTGGATCCGGATGAGGTCGAAGTCGGTACTGTCATAACCATACAACCCGGAGAGAGAGTTCCCATCGATGGTTATGTCATAGAAGGTCACACTTCTCTGAACACCGCATCCCTTACCGGTGAATCGGTTCCCAGGGATTGCAAGGTTGGCGATGAGATCTTCTCCGGCAGCATCAACATGACAGGCGTCATAAAGGTGCAGACCTCCAAGGAATTTGGTGAATCCACTGTATCTAAGATCCTGGAGCTGGTAGAAAACTCAAGCTCCAACAAATCCAGATCCGAAGAGTTTATCAAGAAATTTGCAAAATACTACACACCCTTTGTATGCGTCGGTGCTCTGTTACTGGCAGTAATACCGCCCATCTTCTCTCTGGTGATGGGACTCGATCCGAGATTCAGCGTATGGATCTACAGAGCGTTCACCTTCCTCGTGATCAGCTGCCCCTGTGCACTCGTGATCTCAATACCCTTAAGCTTTTTTGCCGGTATCGGCGGAGCTTCCAATGCAGGAATCCTGATCAAGGGAGCAAATTACCTTGAAGCTCTCTCCAAGACGGAAGCCGTGGTATTTGACAAGACCGGCACCATGACAAAAGGTGTATTCGAAGTTGTCAAGATCCACGAGGCTTCCATGCCTGAGGACAAGCTCTTAGAGTATGCCGCTTACGCTGAATGCGCATCAACCCATCCTATCGCAAAGAGTATTATCAAAGCATACAACGGCGAGCTGGACCGCTCCCGCGTCTCCAATATAGAAGAGATTTCCGGCAACGGCGTAAAAGCCCTTGTAGACGATTTTGAGATTGTCTGCGGAAACGCAAAGCTCATGAAATCCATCGGTATAGACATAAAGCCATGTGACTGCCACGGCACCATGGTACATATGGCTGTGGACGGAATGTACGCAGGTCATATACTGATAAAAGATCTGTTAAAACCCAATGCGGTCACTGCAATATCACAACTGAAAAACCTTGGTATAAAAAGACTTGTGATGCTGACCGGAGACGCCTCGGATGTTGCCAAAGATGTTGCCGGCGAACTTGGAATAAAAGATGTTTACTCAGAACTGCTGCCGGATGATAAGGTTTCTTATGTGGAGAAATTCCTGACAGAAAAGACTTCCGGAAAAACACTGTGTTTCGTTGGAGACGGCGTCAACGACGCTCCTGTCTTATCAATGTCTGACATCGGTATCGCCATGGGTGCCATGGGTTCTGATGCAGCCATTGAGGCCGCGGACATAGTGCTGATGGACGACGACCCGGGCAAGATTGCAAAAGCCATACGCATTTCCAGAAAATGCATGCGCATCGTATATGAAAACATATACTTTGCCATCGGTGTAAAAGTTGCCTGCCTGATCTTAGGCGCCTTCGGTATCGCCAACATGTGGCTTGCCATTTTTGCTGACGTCGGTGTTATGATACTGGCTGTAATCAATGCAATGCGCGCTCTGATAATAAAAAAATAACCACTTCCTGTATTCAAACCCGAGTACAGGAAGGGTTTTGTTATAATCAGATCACGTTCCTTCACTATGATCATCAAGGAGATATGCAAGTACGAACACAGCAGGTGAGTTCCAGTATATCGTGATCTCGTTTAAGGAGTAGCTTTCCGTAATATCAGCATAACATTTCATCGGGGCAGTACCCTCAGGTATCACCTTCTGTGCAAAAGGATCGGAGCGATATCCGTTGGGGCCTCCTGCCACCATTCCGGGAATACACTCCTCTATGCCATCGGCAAAAGCCGGTCTGAGATGAGGATAATTACAGCGAAACTCTCCCACACCGCTGACATAGCTGATACCGAGAGCATTTGTTCCCAAAAGGTAATCGACGTGTCTTGCCGCATAGTCGCGACCTGACCTGTCTCCAAGCAACACATCACAGATAGCAAATGTCATGCCCTTCGTCATGAGTCCCATATTGCTGCCCCAGCCGTATTCTTTGGCTTCCATTGCAACGCCGTAACCGCAACTGTCGGCCTTATCCTTAAGAGCATCCCCACGCTCTTTGAAAAGGCTTTTCAGCTTGTTTTCAAGCTCAACGTCCTTACTCTGATCACTCAAAATATAAGCCAACGAACCAAACCCGCCAACTTCCGCGTATCCGAGTGCCGTAAGCGGAAACTCCTCTTTCATCGCTGCGATCAGCCTGTCGTGATATTTTGCATCGCCTGTAACGGCATACAACTCCGAATATGCCCAAAAACGATTCGAAAGATCATCACGCTCATAGTAGCCCCCTGTGTTGCAACCCTCGGGATTTACAAATCCGATAAACTCCACATGTTTGTCAAGCCAATCCGCCGCTTTCACCGCGGCACCATGCAGCTTATCCGAAAATATTTTGTCGTATTGTGCATAGATACCTGATGCCAAAGCACATACTGCTGCCAGATCCGCAGTAGCCATGGACGAAACCGGCAAAACAAACATTTCCGCATTATCGTCCTCCGGCATGACAAAAGGCGCATGCTGCGCGGTCGTAGCCTTGTGATAAGCGCCGCCTTCAGCATCCTGCATTTTGAGCAGCCACTCAAGTTCACATCTTACCTCCGCCAATATATCTGGACATTTATCTTCAGACTCCGGTATGTTTAAATTTTGCTTTTCAAACACATTCGGAAACATCTTATAAGCATACAAAAGATGCGCAACCGCGCAGGCTCCCGCTGTGACATACCTTCCATAATCACCAGCATCATGCCAGCCCCCTGTCACATCCAGCGTCACCCCCCTGTCGTCCCAAAGATGAGCCGGAGCGGTATGACACTTTCCGTGATGCCACACTCCCGCATATTTCTCGTCAAGTCCGCAGCCGCAACGAAGATAATAAAACGCCTTTGAGGTCTTGTCAAAAACATCCTCGTATACTTTGTCATCGATACTGAATATCGCAGAGGTCTTGTTTCCGGCTTTAACTCTAAACTGTCCGTTTTCGCAGAAATCGCTGAAATCAGCGATCCAAACATCATCACCGGATGCCTCATCATGTCCCGTAAAAACTGTTTTTCCGGAAAAACGCACATTGCCTTCCGTATCTGTTACTTCAAAGCTGTCACATTCAAAAGGCATTACTGCTATTTTTTTACTGTTTGGACAATACCCAGCCTGATTGACGAAAATCCCAAAGGGTGTCGTTCTCGGAGGCGCCGGAGCAGCCTCAAAATATTGTCTTTCCATAACTTCTCTCCTTTTTTCTCAAAAAAATCGTATTGCTAAAGCCTGCTCAACAGGAGAGCAGGCTTTGTTTTTTAGCACTTTTCGATTTTAATCCAAACCATTATTTCCAAACCGGTGACATTATCTCAGACTTTTCAGATCATTGATAATCTCTATATCAGACTCCGTCACCCTCATATTTGAAGTGATGGGTTCCCCGTCTTTTTTGGTGACGGTGATCTCTATAACATCTCCTTCTTCAATTCCCTGTGCCATGACTACATTCATAAAGCTAACGAACTTTGGATGAGTGTTCGAAAACTTGCTCCAATCATTCACTATCTTCATCATATCCATTGGATTTGGCATATCATCCTCCCCATATTTACGCACAATTACGTATTATCCCGTTCTTTATTACATCTTATGTCATTCCGTAGTATCAGTTTTCCCCGTTTGACCATAAAACCATATCGATCAAACAAAGCAGTCACTCCATATTCTCCTCCGGATTACCCGCATCCGCCGCTGCCGTAGCAAGTTCATCACATCTTTCATTAAAACGGTGTCCGTTGTGACCTTTTACCCAAACGTAGGTAACTTTGTGCGGTGCAACTGCAGCTAAAAGCCTCTCCCACAGATCGCGGTTTTTCACTCTGCTCTTATCGCTTTTAACCCAGCCTTTTTTTTGCCAGTTGTATATCCACCCTTGATTAAATGCATCCGTCACATATTTGGAATCTGACGTGAACACCACATCACAGGGTTTTTTTAAGCTTTCAAAACCGACTATTGCTCCCAGTAACTCCATTCGGTTATTGGTTGTAAGGGAATATCCTCCGGAGAGTTCCTTTATATGTTCTTCTCCATCCGGCGTGACATATCTTAACACTGTGCCATATCCGCCCGGACCCGGGTTTCCACGGCTGGAGCCGTCGGAGTAGATTTCTACCTGCATTTGTATACCTTCTTATGTGTTCTCAGTTAATCACTTCGTGATCCTTTTGATGCGTTAAATCATTTTAATAGCGGATCTTGTCCTGTGCAACAGCCTTGAGATACATGCCGTAGGGACTCTTGCCGTAAAGCTCGGCGGATTCCGTAAGCTTTTCTTTTCCGATCCAGCCGTTTATGTATGCGATCTCTTCAGGTGCCGAGATTGTAATGCCCTGACGGGACTGTATCATCTGTACAAAGGATGTGGCTTCCGCAAGGGAATCCATAGTACCCGTATCAAGCCACGCGAAACCGCGGCCCAAAAGCTGAACATCCAGTATACCGTCATGCAGGTACATCTCATTCAATGTTGTGATCTCAAGCTCGCCTCTGGCAGAAGGCTTCACTTCTTTTGCCCTTGCAGCAACGCCTGCAGGATAAAAATACAATCCTGTCACAGCATAATTGGATTTCGGTACCTTCGGCTTCTCCTCAATACTGATAGCCTTTCCCTCTGCATCAAACTCCACGACACCGAATCTTTCAGGATCGGGGACGAAGTATCCGAACACAGATGCCCTGCCGTTTTCCTCGGCATTTTTACCTGCTGCCCGTAACATCCTGCCAAAACCGTTGCCGTAAAAGATGTTGTCCCCCAGCACCATAGCACAGGCATCATCGCCTATGAACTCATCTCCCAGGATAAAGGCCTGAGCCAATCCGTCCGGAGAGGGCTGGACTTTGTATGAAAGATTTACACCGAAATGAGAACCGTCTCCCAACAGTTTTTCAAAATTCGGAAGGTCGGTCGGTGTTGATATTATGAGTATATCACGAATCCCCGCCAGCATCAGTGTTGACAGCGGATAATAGATCATGGGTTTGTCGTAAACCGGCAAAAGCTGCTTGGACGTCACCATTGTAAGCGGATAAAGTCTGGTGCCGGAGCCGCCGGCCAATATTATACCTTTCATAGAAATCTCCTGTGTGTGGTTTTCCCGGAATGTTTTTTATATTCAAAAACAGCCCCATCAGCGGTTTCCGTACATTTTCTCGTAGTACTGCATGTACTCGCCGGAGATGATATCCTCCCACCATTTGCGGTTTTCGAGATACCACTTTATGGTCTTCTTAATGCCTTCAGCGAATGTGGTCTCAGGCAGCCACCCCAGCTCATTGTGGATCTTGGTGGGATCAATGGCATAACGCATGTCATGACCTTTTCTGTCTGTAACATATGTTATCAGACTTTCGGGCTTGCCAAGTTCCTTGCAGATAAGCTTAACAATGTCGATATTGCGCATTTCGTTGTGACCGCCGATATTATACACCTCTCCGACGCGTCCTTTATGGATCACCAGATCGATAGCCTTGCAATGATCCTCTACATAAAGCCAGTCCCTTACATTCAAGCCCTCTCCGTAAACCGGCAGCGGCTTGTCATTCAATGCATTTGCTATCATAAGCGGTATCAGCTTTTCCGGAAAATGATAAGGTCCGTAGTTGTTGGAACAACGGCTTATGGTTACCGGAAGTCCGTAAGTCCTGTGGTATGCCAGCACCAGAAGATCTGCGCCTGCCTTTGATGAGCTGTATGGACTGCTGGTGTGTATAGGCGTTTCCTCTGTAAACAGAAGATCCGGTCTGTCAAGCGGAAGGTCACCGTATACCTCATCGGTGGAAACCTGATGGTAACGCTTTATACCGTATTTTCTGCAGGCATCCATCAAAACCGAAGTTCCGATGATATTTGTACGCAGGAAAACCTCCGGATCCTCTATGGATCTGTCAACATGGCTCTCTGCCGCAAAATTCACCACAATGTCCGGTTTTTCTTCCTCAAACAGCTTATTTACTGCCTCTCTGTCTGTAATGGATTCCTTTACAAATCTGAAATTTGGGTTGTCCATAACAGGCTCCAATGTCGAGAGATTGCCGGCGTAAGTCAGGCAGTCAAGACATATTATCCTGTAATCCGGATATTTTTTTAACATGTGAAAAATAAAATTACTGCCAATAAATCCGGCACCACCTGTCACTATGATATTCATGTACCATTCCTCCAATATCCTGACTTTGTGATCTGTACGAGCATACTTTCTGCCTTTGATGATCCTCTAATCGATCGTATCCCACTTAGTATCTTTTTCACTGAGATTTAACGGTATTCCGTCCGAAAGGCTGTAACCCGAAGGATCTGCGCTGCCCGGATACTCACCGGTCACTTCAGGCCACTCTATGCCTATAGCAGGATCGTTCCAGGCCAAACCGCCCTCATCACCCGGGTGGTAGAAATCCGTAACCTTGTAGCAAAATCTGGCCCGGTCCGACAACACCAGAAATCCATGGGCAAAACCCTCCGGAATGAAAAACTGCCTGTGATTATCCTCCGTCAGGATCTCACCATGCCATTTGCCGAAGGTCAGACTTCCCGGACGCATATCTACCGCAACATCAAAAACCGAGCCTTCTATCACCCTTACAAGCTTAGCCTGGGGAAACTCTTTCTGAAAATGAAGCCCTCTCAAAACACCTTTTTTGCTCATTGATTCGTTATCCTGAACAAACACGGCGTCTATGCCTGCTTCACTAAAATCCTTTTGATTGTACGTCTCGGTAAAATATCCCCTGTCATCTCCGTGAACTGTGGGATCTATCACTAAAAGTCCTTCTATCGGTGTTTTTGTGACGCTGATCTGTCCCATGATATCTCTCCGTTTCAGTCTACTCTCTTCCTGCCCCAAAAGAACAGTGCTACCGTTCCCGGTCCCGTATGTGCGCCTATAGTGGTACCTATATCATAGATCTGAACAGGTCCGTCGAGCTTCTTAAAGTAGTTCTCTATAAACGTTGCCAAAGCTTTGGCATCTTCGTAACACGCCGCATGTGAGATAAAGCATTTTCCGCTGTAATCCTCACCATCAGCTGCCAACAGTTTCATTTTGTTGAAGGTCTCCAATATAACCTTCTTTTTGGGGCGTACCTTCATACGCGGGATAAGTTCTCCTTTATCGCTCACATTGAGGAGCGGACATATATTGAGCACATTACCCACAAAGCCTGCGGTTTTGGACACACGCCCTCCTCTGATAAAATATGTGAGGTCACTGGTAAAGAACCAGTGGTTTACCTCGAGACGGTGTTCAAATACCCAGGCATAGAGCTCGTCTATACCCATTCCCTCGTCTTTGAGGTCGGCCATCTTATCGATCAACAGACCATATCCGCTGGATGCAGCCAATGAATCCACAATGTATATTTTCCTATCCGGATATTTAAGCCTGAGCTCTTCAGCAGCTATGTTGGCGGAGTTATAGGTTCCGGAAATACCTGAACTTAAGGTAACGTGCAAAAGGTCTTTTCCCGTTCTCAGGTAAGACTCAAAAAAATCCATGTACTCGCTGCTGTTGATCTGCGTTGTCCTGGTCATGGCACCGTCAGCCATAGCTTTGTAGAATTCGCTCATGGATATCGCCACACCCATGTCATCTGCGTGTACCACTCCGTCTATTTCATAATGAAATTGTGCAAAAGGGATTCCCCTCCTCTTCATATAATCCGCAGTAAGGTCTACTGTGGAGCTGCAACTCAAAACATAATCTGCCATTTCTTCCTCCGTGCTGTAATATTTTTTTATAATCCCGAAGTCAAAAACTATCCCGAATAGTGACAGGAACGAATCTGACCCAGATCATGTTATAATTTGGCATTCTTTAGATATCTGGATACGGCACTCTGCCAGCTTGGAAGGCGCTCAAATCCCGCCTCGGTAAGCTTTGATTTATCCAGTCTGCTGTTAAAGGGCCGCTTTGCCGCACTCAGCCCGTACTCTGCCGTTGTAACAGGTATAACCTCCGTATCAAGTCCATACTGTCTGTAGAATTCACAACAGAAATCATACCAGCTGATATATCCTCCCTCATTGGTGGCGTGATAATATCCATACTTGTCACTCTCTGCCATATCGCACAACAATACTGCAAGATCAGCGGTATATGTAGGTGTTCCGATCTGATCCGACACCACCTTCACCGAATCGTGTGCCTTTCCGGCATTTATCATGGTACGGATAAAGTTTTTTCCATTGAGTCCGAATGCCCACGCGATCCGCACTATAAAATACTTTTCCAAAATACATGACACCGCAAGTTCGCCGTCAAGCTTTGAGCGCCCGTAAACATTGAGTGGCGCATAATCCGTCTGATCCGGCTCCCAGGGCTTTTCACCCTGTCCGTCAAAAACATAATCCGTGGAAATATATATCATTGCCGCATCCACATTTTTGCATGCGTTCGCAATGTTGTGCGTTCCATCGACATTAACACGCCTCACCATTGTGAGATTCTCCGGAGCCTCGGCAGCATCTACCGCCGTCCATGCCGCACAATGTATGACAACATCCGGTTTCTCGTCACCTATGATCTCCTCAACCTTATCCTTATCTGTTATATCTAATTTGATATACTTCGCTTTTCCCGTCAGATCGTCGGCAAATCCGGAAAAACCATCTCCGATATCTGAACAAACAGCCTCATAACCCCTGATTAAAAGTTCACATGTAACGTCATATCCCAACTGGCCGTTAACTCCCGTGACAAAGCACTTTCTTATTCTGTCCATCACTCTGCCCCCCTTCCGACCAATACGGCTTTCACCGTCAATAACAAAAGATAAATATCCAAACCGATAGACCACTCTGTGATATATCTGGTATCAAGTTTGACTACTTCCTCAAAATCCGTTATATCACTGCGTCCCATCGCCTGCCACATGCCGGTGATACCGGGTTTTACTGAAAGCCTGGCCTTATGATGTGCCTCATACAGCTCAAACTCGTCCGTTGTCGGCGGTCTCGTACCCACAAGACTCATATCTCCCTTCAGGACGTTCCAGAACTGCGGAAGCTCATCTATAGAAGTTTTCCTGAGGAACTTTCCCAACGGGAAAATACGTGGATCATCTTTCATCTTAAACATCAGGCCGTCCATCTCATTAGATGCCATCAGCTCTTTTTTACGCTCCTCTGCATCTATATACATTGAGCGAAATTTATAGAACTTAAACGGACGTCCGTTTTTACCGATCCTGATCTGCGAAAAGAATACCGGTCCCGGCGCCTGCAGCTTTATGGGTATTGCAAATATCAAAAACGCAATACCGCACAGTACCAGTCCCACTAATGAACCCACAACATCCATGGATCTCTTGACAAAAAGAGCGAAACCGCTGGCTATACGCATGCTGGACGTCACCACGACGAAATCACCGTACCTGTCCAACAGCCTGTCATTGGCATAGCGGCTTAATTCCAGGATCTTGTAATGAACTGTTACCCCCATATCCAAAAGTTCCTGTGAGAAGAATTCCTCATCCCTGATATTGCTGCCGTTTACGAATACCTCATCCACAACATTGGTCCTGACATAGTCATAAAAATCATCCGCCGTGGCCACAACGGGTATCCCCTCTATCTCTGAACCGATCATGTTTTTATCTATGATGACGATACCATCGATGGAAAAATCATGATACGGATCCTTCAGAAAGCTTTCTACCAGATGCTTCGCATTTGCAAGATCCGTCACCAGTAACATAGACGATCTTTTATGTCTTTTCCTGATCCTGCGCCTCAAAACAGATTTGTATACGATGCGTTCAAGCCAGACAAAAACAGCCGATATCCCCCAGAAAATAAAGATCACGATTCTGGAATAAGCATCACTCTGTTTGGTAGCAGTCAGATATATCAGCAGCCCCGAAAAAACCATGGTGCAATGCTTTATGCTGTTTCCGGCCTCAGACATGAATTTACGTCTCAGTATACCGCTGTAACACTCTGTAGAGAAAGCCACTATGACCGCCACCAATGTCATCACTATCCCCAGCTTAAAATATGACACATTGCTGACATTTATTTCAAAAAAGTTTTCACCGAAACCAAATCTTATCTTTGCCGCCAGGACATATGAAAGCCACAACATTACGATATCCAGCACCATGAAATCAAAATGTTTCAGCCATCCTGTTCGTTGTCTTCGATACATAACATTTCTCCCTGTTATGGCAAAACCATCACTTATCTTACCATAACATACTTTTGAAATTCTTTCAAATAATACTGTTCATATTTTTCACTGCAGAACAATACAGCCCCTTACTTTTACATCAAACTGTCCGCACAATCTCATTGCATTCTCTATGTCAGCATAAGTGCTCCTGCCTTTTTGTAGCACCAAAACAGTCTGTCCGGATTCTGTTAGCTTTGTAAGCACTTCCGCTCTATTGCCATAGTAATCGGCTGCTGTTATTTCAAAACCCGGTTTTGTTTCCTTAATCGTCTCCGAAAGATCTCCGTATACTTTTTTTATCTCTTCAGTCTCAGCCACTGTCATTAAACACATTTTAGCTTTCTTAATCATCTCACCGTAGACCCGTAAAGCCGTCAAAACATCCCCTGCCTGCGGATCAAATCCATTCTTAGCGCCGTATACAGCCAGAACATCAAGATCGATTGCAGCCAGATCCTTTGTGCTCTTAAGTCTGCGCCCAAAGAAATAGCTCATAAAGCTGATCATAAAAGCTATTATAAATCCCAATACAGTACCGAACAATCCGAATTTAACCAGTTTCTTCACTGGTGAATCTGCCCCCGGCTCAGTCTCCGGTTTACCGTTTTCAATATGATTAGCCAAAGTGCCTTTTACACTCACCAGACGGTTTTCCAGATCTGATTGAGTCGTCTGATAACTGCGTCTGGCATTCAACTGTCCGTCCTGTGCACCCATTATACCGGTGTCCACTCTTGAATAATGAGTCTCATCCGACAAAGCCAGCTCATAGTAACCATAAGCTTCCCTGAACTCATCATATTTACCTGTCAATACTTTGTCACATGCCTTGAATATTTCTGCCGACGTTTCCTCATCAGGTGCAATGACAGTAATTGTAAATGTATTGTATGAATTTGACCAGGTGATCAGCTCTCTCAGATATTGCTCCTCGATCGAAATTCCCTGTGCAGCTATATCTCCGCATACAGCCCCACCTGTGACGTAAAGATAATATGCAGATATCAGCAGATTAAAATCAACACCCTCTCCGGCATGAATTGCATACATACCCGAGGATGTCTTTACATCCTGACTGTTTATCTTCATGTATACACTATTATCGATATAGGAATCCAGATCATTCAGAATACTTCTGTTATCATCGAGAGCCTTTTGAGTATCCTCTACAGACTGTTCATACTCCTTTATTGCAGCCTCATATGATTTCCATTGCTCAGCAAGCTCGGGATTTTGATCAAGGCTGGAATTCTGTGCAGATCTATAACCATATAGCCCCAACGCACCGCCACAAACAACTGCCAAAAGAAGCACCAGATACCAGCGTTTCAACAGATCCATTACTATTATTCTGAAATTATATATTTTCATCTTAAGCCTCCCCTTTAATCGCCGACAAACCGGCATTTACATATTTTTTGTCAAGAACCATACATCCTGCAGCTATCAGAAACACATTATACGCTGTATCCATTATGTGATGATCCGTGGTAGAACTAACTGCTATAAATATCCAGGCAAATATCATCCATGTGCTGTTTTTATATTTTTTTATTATATATTGATTCAGCAGCATAATAACGGTAAAAAACAGTATTCCGTTCTGTAGCAGTATCATCAGATAGGCACAATCGATGAAATTGTATTCACCTACAACCTGGTTTGCCTGTCCATTCCCTATCATTTCGATCCACTGACCTGTCAGGCTGATACCATACTTATCAAGCCCGCTCTGTCCTATTCTGAGCCTCCCACTGAAAAGATCATCAATCCATACGAACGCTGCATTTTCCGGATTGTAAAACCTTGTTGCGCAAAAAGCCAAAACAAACATAACCGGCATTGACAACCTTCCCAGCAGGTACAGATTCTTTTTTTGCTGAAGTTCCTCTAACACTGATAAGGGAAGTTCTTTCCTCCTGTCCCTGAAAAACACAAAGAGCAATTCCGAAACACCCAATGCCACCAGCAACACGCTGTCCAGCCTTGCTCTCGAAAAGATTCTCACCAAAACACCGCAAACGATTGCCAGACATCCGTATCTTAATCTCAGCTCATCTCGTTTTAAGTAGATAAAGCTAAGCCATAGATAAAAAATATGTGCTCCGAAATCTGTATGGTATTGAATTCCGAAAGAGTTAATACCCGCAAGTGAATCCAAAAGATACACACCTACAAACAAATTCTGAGCTATAGATTCTGTGCTTGAAAAACGTATATTTTCTATTATCCCAAATATACAACCTGCAAGAGCTGCCGTCATGACTACCAATGTTACAGCTATATATGCACGAATCACATCATCAAAATCCATGTTTTCTGCGCCTAAAATCAAAACCATAAGACAGATTGGCTCTCCGTAGCCACCAAACACAAAGGTGACCATGGCAACAGCGCAGAGAATCATTGCTATTATTAGTTTTTTGAGTGAATATCTGTCATAGAGCAATATCTTGAGTGCCACTATGCCCACACCGAGATATTTGCCCAACAAAGTTACTGTATACAATGAGAACATAGTAGTACGGATGCTCATACATAATATGTAAATCATGAGTCCCGAAAGGAACATCTCTCTTGCATATCCCGCGACTCTTTCACCCGGAAAGCATGTTTTTTTCATAAAACCAAATATCATATCAAAACAGCCCTTCCTTTTTTATCACCAAACTGTACATGATCACTGCATACAATGTAAAAAATACTATACCAGACAGTACAAGTTCCGCTTTCAGATCAATGTTAAACAACTTGATCACATACGCAGCAGCACCTGCCGTGATCACCGAAACCATAACCGGGATAATATGTATCCCTCCAAATATCCCTTTCCTGTACTCTCCCAGCGCAATGTACTGAACCAATGACACCGTAAACTCAGCAACCAGCGTACCTATAGCCGCTCCGGCACAGCCGAACTCCGGGATCAGCATGGCGTTCAATACTATATCCACCACTCCGCCAGCGACTTCGGACATTACCACATATTTTTCTTTTCCCAAAGGCACCAGCATCTGTATTCCGAAAACATTGGACATTCCCACGAGCAGTATTATCGGCATGCTGATGACCATAGGGACAACGGATGCCTTAAACTCTACTCCGGATATAAAGATGATGCAGTCATAAACATACATTGTAAAATACACAATAAACGGCACCGCCATCATGAACACAAAATTCATGGCCTTGCGTGTAAGCGCAGAAAAAGCTTTTTTATCTCCCGCATTTATATACAAGGTCAGGCGTGGCAGTACGACAGCACCCAGCGCACATACTATTCCTGTAAGCGCTCCTTTTATCTTGACAGCACTGCTGTAATATCCGACTTCTGTATCACCACGCATAAGTCCCAGCATGACTGTGTCAAGATTTGTATAGATCAGAGTTGCTGCGGACATAGCGAAAAACACAAACACCGGCTTGATATGTTTAACCACATCTTTCCACCTGATCTTTTCACCTATATCCACATGTTTTCGCATGTTAAAGAAATTGATCAGAAGCGAAGCATAATTGGATATCACAAGTGCCAGCGCATAAAGAGGATAATCTTCTCTCCTCCTCACCATGAGGAACACAAATACCATAGATATTATCTTGAACACAAGACTTCTCTTGGTAATATATGCATACTCCTCCATTCCCTTATAAAGCCACTCTACTCCGAATGTTGACAATATCAGCTGCGAGCTCAGAATAACATACAATATATGATCCGACGAAAATCTAGGCACCGCCATGATGCTGATATATAAAGCCGTATACGACATAAGAGTCGTCATAAAATTCAACAACAGCAGCTCATTTACCAGTCTTCCCAGTTTTTTTCTGTCATTTCGGACGCTTGCAGCAGCTTTGATACCATACACCGGTATTCCCAATCCTGCAACCATTCCAAAGTATTCCACTACGGAACTTGCAAAAGTAACTCTTCCCACTCCCTCGGGTCCCAGTATACGTGTAACATATGGGTATGTAATAAACGGAACCGCAACATTGGACACCGTAAGCAGTATGTTCAGTATTAAATTAATCTCTATAGTCTTAGAGCCGTTATCATTTCCTGCCGATAAGCCTGCCAAACTGTTTTTCTCCCATATGCATCAAATTCATTCCACGCAAAACAAAATAATTGCGCGATAATTTCGGAATCTTTATATTTTTAAACTTTTTCATCATCAGCTTTGAGCTTTTTCTGCCATAAGCTCTGTCGCCGCATCTCAAAAGCGCAGTCACCAGATAATCGGTTACTACACCGGACAGCCTGAGCCTGTAGTAAAGGAACGCCGAATCTCCCGCTTTTTGAACATTAGGATACTCAGCCAGTATGGAATCGATGACTTTTTCGTGCTGAGAAAGTCTCTTCACACGATTCTCGACAGAGACGCTCTGATTAGGATTGCCCAGACGATATCTGTACAAAAGCCCGTGCTCTAACATCACACTCTTTGCATAAGCCGCTGCCACTATAAAATAATAAGCATCATCATAATAAACCTTCTCAGGAAGCTTTATGTTCAATGACCTGAAAAAAGCAGTATTAAAAACCATGCAATGCATGTTAAACAGATATCTTAACTCTGTATTCCAATTATCTGTCACAAACCTTAAATCCGTAAGTTTCCTTCCGGCATCCATGTCAGAGCCTAAAATTTCCTCCGGGACACGATATGATTCCACTATGTCCGAATCCTCATACCATCTGTCCTCGCCTAATATCATCAGATCCGGCGCGGAATCTGCAGCTGTCTCAAAAACATATTTTATACCGTCAGAAGCTACTGCATCATCCGCATCAAGTACCATAAAATACTCGCCATTGATTTCTTCCACTCCGGCATTTATCGCACCTCCGTGTCCTCTGTTTTCCTGATGGATGACCCTGATCACGCATTCTTCACTGCTGTTATTCAGGGCTATTGTGTCAGCCAGCTGTCCCGTCCCATCAACAGATCCGTCATCCACTATGAGTATCTCAACGACCCTGTCCCGATCCCGAAGCCCGGCGCGCGATACTAAAACCGAATTTACGGCATCTTCCACATAGTTCTCTGCATTATATGCCGGTATTATAATTGAAAAACAAATATCCTTCATATCAAAATCCTGTATAAAACCGCTATCAATCTGCTCTTAATATCTTTTCTGAATCCCGTAAGATACTTGAGCTTTTTTAATCTCTTTCTGAAATCCCCGCGTTCTTCGCCATCAACATCATTTCTTTTTATCAATAAAACTCTGAGTTCGTATTCCAAAAGGCTCCGGTAAAGATCTATAGTCGCGGTCTTCTCTACGTCAGCGGTTTTTTCTGCTTTCAGCTCTTCCAGCTTCCCTGCGTACTCTTCTACAATCGCAAGAAGATCTTTCGCATGCCGGCTTCCTCTCGTTGTTGTCGTGGAGCCAGCCCTTCCCTGTCTGTAAAAATACAATACATCTTCACAGTATTTAGCGCTGCTTATCATCGGATAAAGCCTGAAAAACCAATCTATATCTTCACTCAGGATTCCTTCTTTGAAGAAAAGATCATTCTCAATTAAAAAAGTCTTTCGAAAAGCTTTTCCGCACGGTGAACCCGGGAATTTATTCACCCTTGACAGATATCTGAGCAATTCAGCATCTTTCATGGAATCTATCTTTTGAGTAATGCCGTCACCCATTGGTCTTCTTTTTCCGTCTTCCCACACTTTTGTTATTTCACAAAAAACAATATCCGGCTTACTTTGAATCTTCTCCTTGATTTTGATCAATACATTTCTGTTCAGCCAGTCATCGCCATCCGCAAAGATAATATACTCTCCCTTTGCGTCCTTTAACCCAATATTTCGCGCAGACGAAGGCCCCCCATTCTCCTTATGTATCACCCTGATCCTGTCATCGCCGCCTGCCAGCCTGTCACAGATCGCGCCGGTTTCATCCGTCGAGCCGTCATCCACTATGATGACCTCCTCATACGGTTCAAGGGGACACACGGACTTAACACACTCCTCTATGTAACCGGCAATGTTATATGCCGGTATTATGATGGAAAAAACAATAGAATCCATATTGTACCCTCGTGGTATCATGTCATGCTAAGCCATCATAAATCCTTCGCATGCAATCATCAACCGCCTCGCAGCTGTATGCCTCCATGTCATCCATGTTTCGTTTTCCCATGTCTATGCGTTCCGCTTCATCTTTATCAGCCATTCTCTCTATATATCCGGCCCAGTCTCCCGCCGACATAGACTCAACACAATATCCCCCGAAGTGGTGCAGGATCAGATCTATATTGCCTCTGATACGGGATACTATGCAGGGAAGTCCTGTGGCCTTCGCTTCCATCAGCGCTACCGGCAGCCCCTCCTGAATGGATGGGAAAACAAAACAGTCAGCCATTGCCAAAAGCCTCGGTATATCTTCCCTGTATCCGGTAAAGATCACGCGCTTCGAAAGCCTGTGATCGTAGGCATACTTCATGATATCCCGCCTGCAGACGCCGATGCCGGTCAGCACAAGCTTCACCTTCCTTTTGTGTATCAGACGCATGGCTTTTAACAGCAGAAGCTGGTTTTTACGTATCGAGAGCTCTCCTACGTTTATGATCACAAAATCCTTTTCGGAAAGCCCAAGTTCCTGCCTCATTTCCGACCGGATCCTCGCCTTCTCCTCCGGAGCAAAACGATATCTGGACGGGTCTATCCCTATGCCGGGCACCTTCACTATCTCCCGGCAGGCGAAATTGCCTTTTGCCCTGGCATAGTCCTCGTCATTGATAGTCACCAGAACATCCGTAAAATGTGCCAGAAATCTTTCGATAGGATAATACATCAGCCAGCACTTCAGTGATGATCCACTGTAAAAATGAAAACCATGAGCCGTATATATGACCTTCATTCCGCGCATGCGGTAAGGCGCACAGATGAGTCTTGTGAGAGTCCCTCCTACCGGCGTATGACAATGCACCAGATCAAATTTTCCGGAGCGGATCACTGTCTTCAACGCTTTATACGAATGTCTCATCTGAGTCAGATCCTTGGGATCTCTGGGGAATGTTATGTTATGAACGATTATGCCCCTGTCCCGTAACGAGCGCTCATACTCATACACGCGTTCCTGACTGGTGGTATTACCGGACTCAAAATTGGCGGCAACATGAACCTCGTAGCCCATATCCTGCAGTATTTTAAGATTTCTGTCGTTAAACTGATCGATAACACTGGCGACTGTCGCCACCATCAAAGCTTTTTTCAAGGTATAGCTCCTTCTCGACACACTAAATTCCCCATGACTTTCGCCATGGGGAATAGCAGCATTTCATGTATTATTATTTTGTAAGTGTGAAATAAGCAACAGTATATGAATCCGTCCTGTCAAGAACTACAAAAGAAGCACTATCGGATGTGGTCGTAACCTTGCCTGCGCTGATTGTGGCCTCACCGTCAACACATACTACCGCAAAGTATTTTGACCATGTTGAATACCCGAACACTCCCTCTGTATCGGGTTCATCCGGCTCATCTTCATCATACTCTTCATCCAGATCCTCATCGTCTTCATCGTCATCGGATCCGTCATCCTCGTCAGAGTAACCGGCACCACCGTCATCGGAATAGTCTGACGGATCAAATTTGATCTTGATGTCAAGACCTGACGAAGCATTCACTGAAGCAGTTTTGTTGGTAACATCCGAAGATCCTACGTAAACCGCTATATCGCACTCCACTGCGCCCTCCGGAAGAGATGCTGATTCCTCGTCATCCTCATCAGGCTCCTCTGCCTCGAACTCAAACGGGATCTTTACCTCCTCGCCTTTAACACCCTGCTTGTAATAGAAAATATAATTGCCATCGACAAGCGCAGACTCAAGCTCCACAATACCTGTTCCGGCAGCGCTGTACAGCACAGACTTGATCTTAAGTGCTGCGGATGTCTTCTTGGATACGATTGAAACAGTAGTTGCGGAAACATCGGTCTTCAGGTTCGGAAGAATAAAACCGATGGATGTGGAGCTGAGCACCTCAGCACTCTTCTCTACATCCGGGATAAGCTCTTTGACTGTCTTCTCAACAGTCTCTTCCTCCTGACCACCTTCTGCGGATACGGTCACCTGAACAGCCGATACCACATTCTTTTTATCGCTGTCCTTTGTATTCTTGGTAGCTTTGGCATAAACCGTAATGATAGCCTTACCCTCGGAAACACCGGTGATCTTGCCGGATGCATCCACCTTTGCAACCTTTGCATTATCCGTTGAATAAGAGAGCACATCCGTCGAATCCGCAGGAGAAACCGTAGCACCTACCGACGCGGTTCCACCCACACCTATGGTGACTGCAGTCTTCGCTACAGTGAGCTTATCAGCTCTCTTCAAAACCACAAATTTCTTTTTGGCTACGACCTTGCCGTCAGCATTCTTTGCAAATATCTTAGCCTTGCCCGGTGCAACTCCTACTATGGTGTTCTTGGTGACCTTGATCACCTTCTCATTCTTGGAAGAAAATGTCACCTTCACTCCCTTGACACCAAGCTTGTATTTCTTACCGGCATTGATCATTTTGGGGGCTTTCTTGCCGTTCTTCAATGTGATAGCCGCCTTCTCCGCTGCATTCGTGTTCACGGGAACAGCAGGCAGGCCTGCACATACCATTGCGCATGAAACTACTACCGCCAACATCTTCTTAGTCTTCATATCGGATATCTCCTTTCATGAGTCTGATCTGTCTCTGTATATTTCTGACACAAATCATTCATCCGGATTCTGTCTTCACCCTCACCCGGATCTCGCCTGACAACCTTATGTCATTATACCACCAAACAGCCTTATAGTCTACTCAATATTGAATTCTGTGATAAGATTTTGAACTTCTTCGGCTGCTTCCTTTAATGTTGCTCTCTCAAACAGATATTTATCCGCTCCGTCCTTGAAAATATTGATGATATCCTCGTCTTCCATCTGGGCGGGCATGACCTTCATATCTCTTCTGCGGGACTCCATCATCTGATTTGCCCTGTATTCCAAACCGTCCAGCATGTCATGTTCCTGCAGGACCCTGATAGCTATGACGTTACAGGGCACTCCCTTTTCCGTCCCCTGCCTCACGATCATCTCCTCACTGTTCAAAAGATAATCCAGAAATCTTGCGGCAGCCACCGGCTCGTCCGTGATCCTGCTGATGGCATACATCGTGGCAGGTTTAAGATACCATCCCAGCATCTTCGCGTCCTTCATCTCAGGATATTCCCCTATCCTGACATCTATATCATTTTCTTCCAGAAAAGCACAGTATGTTTTCGCATCGCTCGCCCAGGCCATAACTCCCGCAACCTGACCACCGGAAAACATACCTGTACCGAAATCATCCACAGAACATATCACATTCTCTGTTCTGAGTTTCCCGTAATATTCCAGCATATTCCGGACATCCTCGGCCTCGTATATCCAGTTGCCCTTCTCATCAAAAGGCTCTTTTCCGGTGAGCTGTTCATACCAGGTTATCAATAATACAAAGAGCTGTTTTTTGGACATGCCCAGAGGATATACCCCGTCCTCCGACATAACCTCAGCGGCGGCGAAAAGGTCATCCCAGCTTTTCGGCAGTTCCAAACCGTATTTTTTGTATACGTCCGCATTATAGTACATTGTAGATGTGTTTAATGCTATGGGGATCGCATTCAATTTGCCGTTCATATAGCCGTAACTCAGCATTTCGTTCGTATATCCGGCAAAATTGATGTAATCCTTCAGAGTATTCAGATCATAATAACCCTCACCGTCGGGCGAGTATTTTGACAGCCAGGCAAAATTGATCTGCATGACATCGGTCTCATTGTCCGACATCATATTGAGATTGTAGCGTTTTTCATATCCGCCCCACACACCGTAATCAGCCTCCACCCTGATATCGGGATTTTCCTGCTGAAAGAGCTTTACCGCTTCCATGGTGTAGTCATGGCGTGTGTCATTTCCCCACCACGAAAAACCGATCTCTGTTTTCTTTTCATTTTCAAGAGTATATTTGGTGACACTGTCCGTTTCGCCACATCCGCCGGCAAAGCCTGCAGTAAGGATCACTGCACAGGAGAGAGCCACAAAACGCTTTAATCGTCGCAGATTCTTCATGATCCGCTCTCCTCCATACCTTCTTCGTAATATGTGATCTGATCTTTTCCGCTGCGTTTCGAAATATACAGAGCAGAATCCGCCATCTTGTATATGGTCGCAAAATCGTTATCGCGCTTTTGGCACACCACGACTCCAACGCTGAGAGAAGTGGACAGAAGCTCCTTTTCCTCTCTGAATTCCTGTCTGAACGCCTGATGCAGAACGGTGAAATCCGACTCCACCCTGTTTTTCATCAGTTCAATATCCTCTGTCATAAACTTTGCAAAAACAGCGAACTCGTCACCGCCGAGCCTTCCTCTGCAGTAATCATCAGAAAGCCTCTGCTGGAGGAGCTTACCCATACGCGCTATAACCGCGTCTCCGAAAGCATGTCCTTTTGTGTCATTTATGTTCTTAAAATTGTCCATGTCCAGCATCGCAAACATGATGACATCCGAGGATCTTGTGTCATTCAGAACACCGGTCGCCTTCTCCTGAAATGCCGTTTTCGTGAGAACTCCGGACAACTTATCGTAATCTGCTTTTCTCACAAGGTTTTTCATCATATCGCCGGCAGAATTCGTAACCTTAAACATACCTGTGATGCATATGGCTGTCAGTATCAGGAATATGATGGAAGCAAGTATTATGGTGAAGTTACGTATGGCATTTGTCTCTTTGATGATGGTCTCCGAAGGAATGGCGCAGATCACCCTCCATCCGTTATCGAGATAATTGCAGGTTGCCAGATGAGAATTGTCCATGACCGCCTGATCGATCCGTCGTGGGAAAAGATTTTTCAGATCCTCAGACAGATCCGTTCCGCCCTCTCCTTCCTCGGATGAATACACTATCTTATCGTCCTCGTTCACCAGGCGTATCACAAAATCTTCTATCTGCTCCGGATACTCAAAAACACTGGACAACTCCCGTGTGTACACACTCGCGGTCAGCACCGCTTTTTTGTTGATGCGCTTTACATAATGAATACGCTCAAAATTCCCCTTCTGTTCAAAAAACCATCCGTCATTATGCCTGTCGTTGGAAATATGCGAGACCAGATCTTCATATATGCCCCCGTCGGGAAACATATTCTCTGTTGTATGACTTATCAGACCGACACTGCGATCGTTCTCGTATACTATGCAGAAATCCGCAAAGTTTTTCATAATGGCCAGATCTATGATCCTGTTGTAGATCATATTCTCTGTCTGTATCGAGTCGTACTCATCCATACTCTCATCCGTGGCATCATATGTATAGTATACCTCATCCGAGTACATGAGAGCCGATGTCTCCTCTATCTCCTTTAGGTACAGATCGATATTCACCTGCAACTGCTTTCCCGTGGCACTGATGAGGCTCAGCGCCTGGTTTCTCAAGGCAGATTCGGATCTTTGCGTAAAAGAAACAGCCAAAATAGCGGTCAGCGCAAACATGCCCACCGCCATTATCATGATCACTTCAACTCTCAGCAGAACGATCCTGTCTATTTTTGAAAAAAAACTGTGTACCTGTTTTCTCATATTGTTCACTGTGCCATAACTTTATTCGCTGGCAACTTCAAGGTTACCGCTAACCGTGTGGCATTTCACATTACATATCTTATCCGCATTCTTATCCACACAGGAATATTTACCCGATACGGAATCAAACTCCACCTTCGCACCGAGATCGTAATCCAGCAGAATACGCAAATCCCCACTCACCGTATTGATATTGAGATCCTCACACTGATCCACTGTCAGATCCAGCCTTCCGCTCACCGAATCATACTGTATGTCTGCAGCTGAGGATATCATCTGTGTGTCTGCGGAAACAACATTTATGTCCACATCTTTAAGCAGGATCGGAAGCTTTACATACAGATTCTTTGACATATTATCGATATCTGAACCCGATTCGCAGAACTGTATCACAAGCGTCCTATCCTCGATCTTATATCTGAGGCTACCGCTGTCAGTGATATCCTGCTCGCTCTCTTCATAGACCTGCAGTGTGTCCATAACGCTCTCGTCTATGTAGACATTGCCGGCGATCCAATTTATCTTCACAGCCTCGACAGAGCTTTCATCATACGAAAAATCTCCCGATGAATACGAATCAGGATCGGCGTATCTGTATCCCGATTCTGTCTTGGCACATCCTGTAAAAAACAAACTTACTGCCAATACAGATGCACCAATGATCACGCTCTTCCTCATAAGTTCTCTCCTCAAGCCTGTAAATCATAGCCTTACACAACTCAAGTATTTTATCACAGATATTCGAAAATCGCAACGAAAAAGGGATTTAAATTGACAAGAGCTCCGAAACCGGAGCTCTTGTCGAGGAGTTTAGTTATGAAAATGTTACATAATAGGGAATTACTACCGTCAGCCTGTAACCAACTGACAGTTATATAATAATATTCTTTTGTGTTTAATTTGTGAAAAAACTATGACTTTTGCATCATATTCCATCAATATACAAAGAAATTCAGACCAATCGCCATCGCGATCCCCCACACCGCACCCGTCAGAACCTGCATCGGGGTGTGACCGACAAACTCCTTGAGGCGCTGTTCCGGCAATAATTCATTGGTGGGATCGAATATCTCTATCAACTGGTTGAGCACAACGGCATGTTTACCTGCCTGACGTCTCACGCCCAACGCATCACGCATTGTGACAAACGCGAAGATGACTGCGACCGCAAAGATCGGCGAATCCAATCCGCATGTTATACCTGCGGTAGTAGCCATACAGCACACCGTAGAGGAATGTGCAGACGGCATACCGCCATCTCCTGTCAAACGCCTGAGATCCAGTTTTCTATTGATCAGAGCATAGATGATCGTCTTTATGATCTGCGCGGAAGCGCTGCCCAAAAGCCCGCTGATGAGAACCCTGTTTCCGATTATTGCCATGAAAAAATCAGTTATCGTCATGTTGTTTCCCCAAAGTTTATCTAAGATCGACGTTATATCCTCTGTGTTCAGGCTGTGTGAACACTGTGCTCAAGTGCGTCAGCCCCTGCGGCGGAGCCGTATTACCCGCCATCCGTCTGTCACATGCGGCTATGATGTCCGGAATCGCAGTCGCATCAAACCGTCCGGTTCCCACATCAATGAGCGTCCCCGCCATGATGCGCACCATGTTATATAAAAAGCCGTTACCCGTGACACGAATACGCATCAGTCCGTCAGAAAAAACATCTTCATCCTGCGTAAGCGAAATCCTGTCTATCCGGCGAACCGTAGTCTCGGTAACTCCACCCGCAGAACAAAAGGACGCAAAATCATGTTCTCCCGCAAAGGCTTTCGCTGCCTCTCTCATAGCGGAGAAATCCAGAGGTCTCGGAAAATACAGAGCATACCGGCTCAGGATTGGAATATCTATACGCCTGTTCAGTATGACATATTCGTATGTTTTAAGGCTGTCGCAATGTCTCGGATGAAAATCGGGATCTGTCTCTACTGCTGACTGGATCACAATGTCGTGCGGAAGGCGTGAATTCAATGCATAGGGTATCTTTTCAGCCGGTATCCGAAGCTTTGTATCGAAAACTGCCACATTCCCCCTGGAATGAACACCGGAATCCGTGCGTGATCCGCCTGTCAGGGTGATCCTTTCCCCGGCAAGCTCCTCCAGTGCAGCCTCTACGGCACTCTGTATTGTCGTCACATTCGGTTGCGACTGAAAACCGCAGTAATCCGTTCCGTCGTAAGCGATCCTTATCAGGATCCTGCGAATCCCGCCACCGGACTGCATCAAACCTGACTGCTGTTCCATCTTCTGATCTCCGTGTGGTAACGTTGTGTCATCATAAGCACCAAAATAATTTAGCACATTCACCCGGTTATGTAAATACGCTAAAAATGAAAATAAAAAAAGTGTTTGACAAACATCGCTTTCTGTGATAGTATCTTTTGCGGTGTTGAAAACACACGTGTGTGTAGCTCAGCTGTATAGAGCACTTGGCTACGGACCAAGGTGTCGGGGGTTCGAATCCTCTCACGCACGCGAAGAAAATAAAGGACAAGGCATGAAGCCTTGTCCTTTATTTTCTTCGAGTCCAGTCGGACTCGAACGGGTTCGAAGTCTCGGCAGCCTAAAGGCTGCCTCGGTCGGTTCGTCGGGAAAAAGCTCCACCGGAGCTTTTTCTTTTCCGACTCACCCTCTCACGCACTGGACTTTCAATTTGTCTAATGTCCAGTCGGACTCGAACGGGTTTGAATTCTCGTAGAATTATTATTCATGCAAAAGATAATCTTTATCATCATCGATGATCTCTATCATGACCTTTGCGATGATCGGATCAAACTGTGTTCCGCTGTTCTTTTCGATCTCACTTCTCACCTTTTCCTGGGCCATATACTTTCTGTAGCTTCTGTTTGATGTCATTGCGTCATAGCTGTCCGCAACGGCGATGATCCTTGCCATGAGCGGAATATCTTCCCCTGACTTTCCGTCCGGATATCCCTTTCCGTCATATCTTTCATGATGCCATCTGGCTCCGATCACAAGATCCGGTCTTGTCTTTATCTCTGCCAGGATATCAAAACCCGTAACTGGATGAACTTTTATCACATCATATTGTTTATCAGTCAGCCTCGTCGGACTGTTTATGATCTCATTGGGTACGCCTATCTTTCCCAGGTCATGCAAAAGTCCCATATAATAGGCATCTTCACACTCTTCCTGTGACAGTTTCATTCGTTCTGCTATCATCCTCGAATACTCCGCCACCCTCACCGAATGACCTCTGGTGTATTCGTCCTTGGCATCTATTGTATGAGCCAACGCCTCCATCACTTCAACTGACAGTTCTTTGATCTGGTTCTGTGCCTCGACAGCTTCATCTTTTGCCTCGATCGCCTCATTTGTGGCTGCGATATTCCTGATGATCACGGCAAAAGCCCACATAACAAGACACATGACAATCGCAGAGTATGCGTATTCTATTGCCATATTCAAACTGGTTTTATTCAATCCAATATAATTTGTTATTACAGAATATACGGCGATCAAAATAGAAACAGGTATGACAAAAATCTTTTTGTCGGCTCTTATCCCGTTTTTGCTGATCCTTGATAACGGAAGCACGATCTGTGTATAAAAAAAAGCAAACGCTACCGCCGGCATTATGTTCCATACAACAGAGAAAATGCTCCAGCCTATGCTGTCATTAATATCAATTGTTTCTGCATTATTGTCCATTATAAAAATAAAAAGCTGAAAGATCTGGAAGAGAAAAGCTATTAAAAATCTGTCTTTTATCCCGAAAAAACCGGATAACAGACGAGAACATAATAATCCGAGCAGAAGGATCATTACCGCGGCAATGATACCATCTACAGTATAATACACTGCATAATCCTGCATGCAGGGAAAGTTCGGGTACAGTAACCATCCCGTGATCCTCGCTCCGACCACAATAACAGTCAACATAACCGTCACCGGATTTAACAAAATCATGATTATTACTGACAGGATCTTATTTCTGTTGTTCCATCCACCGGCGCACTTTATCACCGAAAGCGGAAACAGAACAAAAAAGCCCGCCGCATATATCACTGCCAGAGTTATAAACCCAACATTTTCCAGTAATTCCGCCATTCTCCTGTCTCCTAGCTTCTGATATATTTTTCCTCAAACTCCGGAATAGGCATGGGTTTTCCGTAGTAGTATCCCTGAATCTTCTTGCAGCCGAGCCCCCGCAGCTTATTGACCTGTTCCTGTCTTTCC
>JAEEGL013295807.1_pt1 | contig 35961 bp, 28 predicted proteins | sample 9134231 | NCBI WGS metagenome assembly JAEEGL01 (sample SAMN16246548, study PRJNA631951) | gut metagenome | biome: gut microbiome; feature: rumen; material: fiber-attached | host: Bos | place: Iran: Karaj | collected 2018-10
CAAGAAGATCAAACACCCCGCCGAGTTCACCAAGATCGGTGAGAAGATCGACGTCGTCGTGCTCGAGGTCGATGCCGACAACCGTCGCCTCAGCCTCGGTCACAAGCAGCTCGAGGACAATCCTTGGGATGTGTACGAGAGCCTCTTCACCATTGGCAGCGTCCACCAGGGCAAAATCGTCAACATGAACGACAAGGGTGCCACCGTCATCCTCCCCTACGAGGTGGAAGCCTTCGCCCCGATGCGTCATCTCGACAAGGCCGACAAGAGCAAAGCCCGCCAGGGTGAGACCCTCGACTTCAAGGTCATCGAGTTCAACAAAGACTCGAAGAAGATCATCGTCAGCCACACCCGTACCTTCCAGGATGGTGCCGACGGTAGCCGCGAGAGCGACACCAACCGTGAGCGCAACACCAAGAAGACCGTCAAGCAGATCAACGAGAACCTCGAGAAAACCACCCTTGGCGACCTCGATATCTTCCAGAAACTGAAAGAAGACAAATAATCGTAGCACCTGCTGAACGATAAAACAGTATCTCTCCCTGTGTCGTGCAGGGAGAGATTTTTTTTTGTCCCACGGCAACAAAATAGCCCTTTTTTGCATCTATAGAGTAGAAAAAGTTGCAAATGTTGTAGATTATTGCTACCTTTGCTGATTGTATAATGGGTGTGATGTTCGTGCAGTTGATTGAATAATAATACGTTAATCATGAAGAAGAGAAACGGAAACGTGGCTTTTTGGCGTTATTTTCTGTCGTTGGGCGGCATAATGCTGCTGTCGTCGGTGGCCGTGATGGCGCAGTCGTCGGCCTGTCCGGGATGGACCAATCCCGCCAACTTTACCATCGGTGCGACGGGCAGTGGCAATACCTATCGTGGCTGGCAGGGTCAGTCGGGCGATAAGCCCAATTGTATGCCCAACGCCCTCACGGGCCAAACTTGCGTTACATGGCAGAATACCATTGTGGCAGCCAACCAAATGGCAGCCTATACACATTCGACGGGTGGTGATTGTGCAACCTTCCCTCTGGGCCCAGGCAATGCCGATTGGAAAGCTCATCCCTTTACCATCCTCGACACTATGGCCCAGGTCTCGGGAGGTGTGCGTAACAAAGACCCTCAGACAGGCAACACCCTTACCTATGTGCCCACGCACTACAATGAGCCCCCAGACACGTCGGGTAATCCCTATACCTTCTTCTCCAAGAGTATCCGTGTGGGTACTGCTTGCGGACGTCCCAGCTCGAGTGGTGGCTATCCCAATGTATCGGCTCTCTACTACAATATGTTCGTCACACCACAGAATGCCATGATGTTCCTCTACTATTCGTGTGTGATTGAGTATTCCTCTTACCATAGTGCTAGTGAAAACCCTGTTTTAATGATTCGTGTCATGAAACGCAACAGCGCTGGCCAATGGGTTCAGGCTGAAGTTGTCGACACTACGGGTGCGAACTACCCTTTGGCCTACTTTGTTTCTTCGACTCCTGTGCCGGGTGTTATGGGCGACGGTATCAATGGCTGGCATTACCGTACCACGCCTTACACCCTTTATTGGAAAGAATGGTCGAAGATATCCATGAATCTAACTAGTTTGATGGACCAATATGTCCGAATAGAGGTTATCACGGCAAACTGTTCGCAGATGCAGCATTTTGCTTACGCCTACGTCTGTGGCGAGTGCCGCCCGATGCAGATTAATGTGGCTGGTTGCCCCACCGGTATGACGACCGACGTGGCTACCCTCAGTGCCCCACGTGGCCTGCTCAATTATGTGTGGTATGCCTCCGAGTATGGTGCGTCTGACCCCACGATGAAGATGACCTATCCTGACGACGACCCCATGTCGACATCCTATTTCACCTTCCGCCAGTTGACTCCCAATGTGGGTACCGAGGCCGACTCGGCCTACATCTACCGTGTGCAGGCCGACGACTTCCGCGTCCTCTACCGCCCCAACGAGGCTCATATACTGAACATCCCCGCTTCGTCCAACTCGCCCGAGGGCGACTCCATCGCCATCAAGCAGACCTTCCGTTGCAAGATGCGCTCGGCCCTCGACCCAGCCAAGCCCTTCGATTCGTACCTCTATGCCAACGCCACCAACTACAAGCCCACGATGGATGTCGATATCCTTTCGAAGTGTGGCGGCGATGTCTACCTGCAGAACCACAGCTATGTGCCAGGTGATGCCGACCGCGTGAACCTCGGTGCGACCACATGGTCGTTCTATCACAACGAGGTGGCTGGCGGTCAGGCCGATACCGTGATGCAGGGCGATACGACCCATATCCATTTCGATGCCCAGACTGCGCAGAGCGTCCGTGTCCGCACCTATGCCCACGTCGACCCGGGCACGCCCGAGTGCTACTCGGAGGATATCTATCCCATCCAGCCCCTCCAGAATCCTGTGGGTGGTTTCGGCATCTCGCAGCGTGTGCTCTGCGACGACGACCCCACCACTTTGGTCGACACCACTGCTGGCTCGACCTACCGCGTGTGGATGTTCCGCGGTGCGTCCGACACGAGCTCGATGGAGTTGACCGACTCGCTCGTCGGAGTGGGCGAGACCAACCGTACGGTGACCCGTTCGTTCACCCATGCCTCGGAGCCTATCGGTATGTTGGTCCGCAACGGCCTCTACTGGCTCAACCCCGAGAATACCCTCGACACCATATGGTGCGAGAACACGATATACGATAGTGTGCATGTCTTCCTGCACCCTGCACTACTGGTGGTGGGCGACACCATTGTGTGTCAAGGTACCCTGACTGATGCCACCGTTACGGCAGTGGGAGTGGATAGTTGCACCTACCAGTGGTCGACCTCGCTCAACAGCATCACCGGTGGCATACAGCCCGGCAACCACCTGGCGGTGGTCCCCTATGCCGACACGTCGACCTATTATGTCCGTGTGACGAGCCCGCAGGGGTGTGTGGCGTGGGACAGCATCCATGCCTATCTGGTTTCGCCGCGCCTCTCGATGTCGCCGGCCGACGGCCGCATATGCCCAGGCGACACGGTGATTTTGGTCGGTTCCAATGCCAACAGCTACACCTGGACGGCTTCGCCGAACGACCCCAGCTTGACGGGTCAGGACACTGCCGCTACGGTCATGGTTACACCTCAGCAAAGCACCACATATACGTTGGTGGGTCATGGCGGATCGGGTGACAACATCTGCGATGCAACACCTCTTACCACCCAGGTAACGGTATTTCCTTACCCTGTACCTACGGTCAATATCAACCCGGGTATTGTCGATTCGGAAGACCCTGTGGTGATGCTGCGTGACGAATCGCCTTACAGCGTCGCCTCTACATGGGTGTTCGATGGCGGCGAGATTGTTGAAGGCCGTGAGGTGACCCACACCTTCGAGGAGGCCACGGGTGTCGACTCGGTATATGTAACCCTCAAGAACGTCAACGAACTCGGTTGCCAGACGGTTTATCCCTTCGGCATACCGGTGAACCTCTACACCGCTTGGTTCCCCAACATCTTCACGCCGGGTTCGGAGGATGTGAACTCCACCTTCCGGCTCTACACCATCAACCGGTACGAGATATTCCACATCTATATTTATAACCGTCGTGGAGAGTTGGTGTTCGATTCGGACGATCCCGAGTTTGAGTGGGATGGTACCTATAAGGGCAGCCCTTGTCCCCAGGGGACTTATGTCTACATCTGCCGCTTCCGTAAGCCGGGTACCTTCAACCTCTCCGAGATATACGGTAGCATCACGCTGGTGAGGTAACACAGCTATGCCAGACAAGTACACGCTCCTCAAGCGCTACTGGGGTTTCACGGCGTTCCGTCCCCTGCAGGAGGAGATAGTGGATTCGGTAACACAGGGCCACGATACGTTGGCCCTGTTGCCTACTGGTGGCGGCAAGTCGCTCTGTTATCAGCTTCCTGCTTTGCTCAGAGAAGGGGTGTGCATTGTGGTGTCGCCTCTGGTGGCATTGATGAAAGACCAGGTGCAGCGCCTTAACGACCGTCGGCTGAAAGCGGCATGCATCGTGGCCGGCATGCGGTCGGACGAGGTGACGACGGTGCTCTACAACGCCATCGGAGGAGAACTGAAGTTCCTTTATGTCTCGCCTGAGCGCCTCCGCCAGCGGCGCTTCATCGAACATCTGCGTAAGATGAAGGTGGCCCTTTTTGCAGTCGACGAAGCACATTGCATCTCGCAGTGGGGCTATGACTTCAGACCGCCATATCTTCAAATAGCCGACATACGTGTCTATCACCCTACAGCACCGCTTATCGCTCTTACTGCCACCGCTACCGCGGTGGTGCAGGAGGACATCCGCCAGCACTTGTCGATGCACGACTGCCGTACTTTCGTGGGCAGTTTCTATCGCCCCAACCTCGTCTATTCTGTCATTCATCACGGCAACAAAACCGACAACATGATGAATGTTATCCTGCAGCAGGAGGGGAGCGGTATCGTCTATGTGCGCAGTCGCCGTGAGACGCAAGCCGTTGCGCAACAGCTGGAGGCAAGTGGTATCAGTGCCACCTACTACCATGCCGGCATCATGACCGCCGAACGTGACCGTCGTCAGAAGCTTTGGATGAGTGGCCAGTGTCGTGTCATCGTGGCTACCAATGCCTTCGGTATGGGTATCGACAAGACTGACGTGCGATTCGTTATCCATCTGGACCTGCCCGATTCGGTGGAAGCCTACTTCCAGGAAGCCGGTCGTGCGGGACGTGACGGCGAACCTGCGGCTGCAGTGCTGATTTGTGATGATGCCGATATGCGTAAGTCGCGGCAAAACTTCGAGGTGGATTTCCCGTCACTCAGGTATGTCCGCAACGTCTACCGCGCCTTGTGCAACTTCTACAGGATTCCGGAGGGGAGCGGGGCCGACTCGCAACACAACTTCGACATGGAGGAAATATGCGCCACCTATAATTTCAAGGTGAGAGAGTTTTACAGTGCGTGTCACCTCCTTGAGCGAGAGGGATTGATCGCTTTGCCTGAACGTGAGGAGATTAGCTCCACTCTATTCATCCCTATCCAGCGTGACGAATTATATCGTTTTCAGGTAGACCACATGGCTATGGGGAATCTGTTGCAAACGGTGCTCCGTCAGTACCCGGGTGTGCTCACCGAGCCGAAACCGATTGACGAGGCAAAAGTGGCGGCCAGGTGTATGATGCAGCCCGAGGATGTCGCGCAGATGTTGGTTCAGATGCATGAAATGCATGTGCTGGAATACCGCCCACGGCCCAGGAAGCCGCAGCTTATCTTCCTCTCTGACCGCATCAATGAGAATGATATCCACTGGGTCGACAGCAACTATGACATGTTGAAGCAGGCAGCCAAGCAACGCCTTGACGCTATGTTCCGCTACGTCACAACAGACGATGTCTGCCGCTGTCGCCAGTTGCTGGCTTATTTTGGCGAGGATATGCCTGACGATTGTGGCCGTTGTGATGTCTGCAAGCGCCGCATGTCCGATGCAAAAGCCACTGATGCCGACGTACTCGCCACCCTCGAAGGGGGCGTGCATTTGCCCATCAACGAGGTGGTGAGGCAGTTGGAAAACAAGGGATGTTTTGACGCCAACAAGGTGATTCGCCGTATGCTGGACGAAGATGTGTTGTGTCTTGACAACAATCTGTATTTGATGGTTAAGCGTTGAGCTTCTTCAAGGCTGAATACAGCCGTGCCACCGGAAGGCCCATGACGTTGTAGTAGCAGCCTTCAATACCTGTAATGCCCACCATTCCAATCCACTCCTGGATGCCATAAGCCCCGGCCTTGTCGAAGGGACGGTAATGGTCGATGTAGTAATCAATCTCGCTATCGCTCAGGTGTGCGAAATGGACGGTGGTCTCTTCCGTGAATGAATGCTTCTGTTGCTTTGTCCGGAGGCATACCCCGGTGTAGACTTGATGTTTATGTCCGCTAAGACGGTGAAGCATATCCTCAGCCTCAGCATGCGAGGCAGGTTTCCCCAGAACCCGCCCGTCGAGTACCACAACGGTGTCGGCGGTGACAAGCACGTCGTCATCTCCTATCAGTTCTGTCGGGAAGCCCATCGACTTCCTCAAAGCCAGGTGCTCTGCCACTTGGTGGGCAGGCATATCGGGGTCGACATGTTCGTCGACGTCGATATTAACGATTTCTACAGGGTAGCCCAGTTCGGACAGCAGTTGCCGCCGCCGGGGCGAATGGGAAGCCAGCAGAAGCCTCATTTTACCTCGTGTCCTGCTTTGAATTTGGCTTTGTAGGCCTCTTTGCCGTTGTCGTACCACACCCACTTGCCGTCTTTCTCGCCGTTTACGAACTGTCCTTTTTCAATAAGGCCGCCGGCCTCGTTGTAGCGTTCGTACTTGCCGTTGAGGATGCCGTCGGTGTAGTGCTGGCGCAGCTCTACTTTACCGTTGGGGTAGTATCTCACCTCTTCGCCGTCTTTCTTGTCGGCATTATAGTGCATGATGTAGCGCACCGATCCGTCGTCGTAGAGGCCGCGCCACTCGCCATTCTTCAAGCCTGCGCTGAAGGTGCCTTGGTAATCGACCGCGCCGTCCTCATACCATGAGGTCCATTCCCCTTCTTCGAGGTTGTTGATATAGCTGCCTTCGTGCAGTTTCTTGCCGCTTTCATAGAGGGTAGTCCATATGCCTTCACGTTTACCGTTGCGGTAGTTTCCTTCGCGCCAGCGCTCGCCGGTTTCGTAATAGTAGGTCCATCGGCCGGTTTCTTTTCCGTTTGAGAACGAACCTTCGATACCCAGTGTGCCGTTGGTGCGCCAATAATAGCGCCAGGGCCCTTCCTGTTCGCCGTCTTTGAGGGCGCCTTCCATGTCGACCTTCCCGTTGGCGAGCCACCACGTGGCTTTGCCTTGCAGTTCGTTGCGCTGGTAGGTGCCTTGGAATTTGAGCGTGCCGTTGCGGTGCCACTGACGGGTCTCACCTTCGCGGCTGCCGCCGACATAGGTGATTTCTTCCTCCACCTGGCCGTTGTCATACCACGAACGATATAGGCCGTTGCGTTTGCCATTTTCAACGTTCACTTCGCTTTTCAAGTCACCGTTGCGGAACCAGGTGCGGCTCACGCCGGTAGCGTGACACTCCTCGGCCATGCGGCTGCCATCCTCATAGTAAAGGGTCCAGGTGCCGCTCTTCTTGCCATTGGTGTAGCTGCCCTGCTGTGACATCTGCCCGTTGGGGAACCACCAGGTCCACATCCCCGTGCGTTTGCCTTCGTCGTTGAGGGTTCCTTCGACCGAAAGCTGTTTGCTGTCGCTGTAGGTCTTCTCATAGCGCGTCTGGGCGCTCAGCAAGGTGGGCAGGATGCACGCTGCCAAAGCCGTGAGTAATATCTTCTTCATGGGTGCTTTATTCGCTGTAAATGATTTCTATACGGATGGGGTCGCTGGCAGCTGAACCGTTGATGACCACGCTTGCTGCGTCGCTGCGTCGCGAGTTGAGTACCAACAGGGTGCCGGGGTCGGTGCCGTTACGCAGCATGCCCTGTACATGTTGCGTCACACGTAGGCGGAAGCAACCGCGGCTCGCGTCATATTTCCCGTCAAATCCCGAGAGGGAATAGGGGTCGATGAGGTCGTTGATGTAGGTGTCGTTGCCGTCCTCGCTCTTGCTGAGGGCAAGGATACGGTCGGGCAGCGGTTCCGATGCCAATGCTGTGGCAGGCATCAACAGCTCGGCATGGTGCACCGTAGCGGTGGGGTGGGCGGCAGCGAAAGCTTGCACTGCATCGTTGAAGCCGACCAGGATGTTGTAGCCTCCAAGGGGTTCCAGATAGAGGGCCTGGCTACCGTCAAGGCTGTCGGCACCTGCGGTCACACTGCCGGTGTAGTCGTGGTCGAAGTGCATGAAATGGGTGGCGCCGGTACCGAGCAGGAACGTGTATTCGGCATGCAGGGTGTCAAAGTGATGGTAGACGGTGAGGCAGGTCGACACAGCGGAGAAGTTGATGCTGAACATGCCCTCGTCGCCGGCTTCGGTCAGGCGGATGCGCAGACCTTTGGTGCGCTGAAGGAACTCTTCGGCGGTGGCTTCTTGGCTGAGGATGTCGGCAATGGCGTTGTCGAGTTTCAGTCGGATGATGGTGTCGGCCGGCGTGATGGTAACATCGTCGTCGAAGTAAAGCCCGCTGTTGTCGACGGGCAGGATGTCGCTGCTGTAGTAGGAGCTGTCGGTCTGGATGGCTTCGGCAAGCTGCATCACTTCGAAGTGGAAGTGATAGGTGGCGCCGGTGTCGGGGTAGACGCGCTCTTTGGCCAGCATGAGCACCACCGAATCGATGACGTTGCTGGTCATGTTGATCGAGCTGGTGTTCTCGGGGAGCGCTATCTGGGTGTAGAGTGTGGCGCTCACCTTGCCGAAGGTGGCGTTGTGGTAGTTGCCGATGATGCCGAAGCTGTAGTTGCTCGTCAGCAGCGAGTCGTCGCGCACGCTCAACGCGCGGTCGGCAAGGAGAGTGTCTATCTTGCCGTCGTAGAGGGTGTTGCTGTCAACGAGGTTAAAACCCAACATCGATTCGTCGTCGGAACAGCTTTGTGTCAAGGTGCACAGCAGCAGGAGTAGTACCGGCCAGGCCGGCAGAAGAGTCAGGTGTCGTTTCATGAGTTCAGTTTTCAATCTTACCGATGAGGCTGTCGTAGAATTTATTGATGCGTGCGTAGAACTCATCGCGGTCTTCGATGTAGTCGAGCACGTTGCGTTTGTTTTCTTTGGCGTATTTTATCAGTTCGGCGGGCACGTCTTTGGAACCAATGATGACGCCGTGCGAGTAGGTGATGGCCGATTTGAGAAGGCCCATATAGGAGGTGTCGCCGTAGAGGCGCAGGTCCTTGGCGGTGGCGTTGTCGGCCTTCATCTTGTGCTCAAGGTCGCCACCGATGTGGCCGTTGAATTTGTCGCCCATCAAGGTGATGACCAACTTGGTGCCACTGAAGAATGCATTTTCTTTGTTGATGCGGCGCAGGTAGAACGGAATCATCGAGGCGAACCATCCGCTGAAGTTGATCAGGTGAGGTTGCCAGGCCAGTTTGCGCACAGCTTCGAGCACACCGCGGCCGAAGAAGAGCAACTGCTCATCGCTGTCTTTGGCCAGGTTGCCGTTCTCGAGCGTCGCCGCCTGCCGGCCGGTGAAGTACTCTTCGTTGTCGATAAAGTACACCTGCATGCGGGCGGTGGGGATGGAGCCCACCTTGATGATCAGTTGATGGTCGTAGTTGTTTACAATCAGGTTCATGCCACTCAGCCGTATCACTTCGTGCAACTGGTGTTTCCGCTCGCTGACAGATGCGAATTTGGGCATGAAAACCCTGATTTCGCGCCCCATCTCCTGGGTTTTCGCAGGCAGATAGCGTCCCATCGTCGACATCTCACTTTCGTCAGAGAACGGCATAATCTCCTGATTTACAAAGAGTATTCTTCCTTTGGCCATAAGTATTATATATAATATAGTCCAAATGCAAAAGTACGAAAAAAAACTGATACGGCAAAATTTGTTTTCATTTTCGACATATAGCGCGTGTGGCCTTGCCTCTCCGATGCTGCCTTGTTGTGGAGAAATGAGGATGCGGGCGTCTGTTCTTCAGTTGATTAACTGCTGTTCTTTTGCTGTTCTTTTAGAAAACCCAAAAGAACAGCAAAAGAACAGCAGAAGAACGGTGGTAGAAGAGGCGATGTAGATGTATTGTGATGGTGCCAGAAAACAAAATTTTGTCATGTTGTTTTTTCTTCGTAATTTTGCATTTTAATTTTTGAAAAAGAATCGATGCCCCGTGTTTCACAAAAACTGCAACCGCCGAGCGCTCTTCTGGAGCGGGCACGCCACTATTGTGCTCTCTCGGAGCAGTGCGAAAGCGGTGTGCGCCAGAAACTTATTTCGTGGGGCGCCACGGCCGACGAAGCAACTGCCATCGTGATGCGCCTGCGCTCCGACGACTACCTTAACGACAGCCGTTACGCCATCGCCTATTGCCGCAGCAAGATCATGGGACAGCATTGGGGACGCCAAAAAGTGCTCTACCAACTGCGGGCAAAGCACCTGCCCAAGGAGGCCATCGAGGTAGGTATGGCGCAAATCGACGACGAGGCCTACATGTGCATTATGAACGAGGAGGCGTCAAAAAAACTGCGCCTGCTGGGCGGCGAGATGACACCCGAGGTGAAGCGTAAGATGCTAGCCTTCCTTGCCTCGCGAGGGTACACCGCTTCCGAGATTTCTTCTGTTGTAAATATCTGAAAAATAACAATAAAAAACCAACAACAATGAAACGTATTTTTGTTTTCTTTGCAGCATTTTTCGCCACGGCAGCCATCGCCACTGCCCAGGACGAGCCCGCTGCTTCTGCCGGCAAGTGGGAAACCAGTAGCACACCGGCGTTGAAAATCAGTGAGTTCATGTTCGACAACTGGTCGAAGAGCGGTAACTCGCAGATTGACGCTACCGCCACATTCTTCGGCAACTATAAGTACACTCATCCCAGGTTTATCTGGGACAATGTGGTCGACCTGGCTTACGGCTACGCTTGGCAGGACCTTGCCGAGGGCGACACCCTCTTCGAGACGCGCCGTAAGAGCAACGATAAGATTGACCTCACGAGCGCCATTTCGTGGAAACCGTTTGAAAAACTGCCCGATTGGGGCGCCAGCTTCACGGCCAACCTCAAGACCCAGTTCGGTCATGGCTACGAGTATAGCGGCGTCGGTGCTGCACAAACAGAGACGTTGGTCTCCGACTTCTTCGCACCGGCCTATCTCACCACGGCTCTCTCGTTTGAGTACAAACGCCCCAACTGGTCGGTGGCACTCTCGTTCCTGACCGGTAAGACGACCTTCGTCTGCAACGACGACCTGATTGCCGACAGCCTCTTCTATGGTGTCATCCAGAAGGATAACTTCAATCCGGCCGATGCCAACACCTTCACCCACGCCTACTTCGCCCTCGGTAGCTATGTCAAGGCGCAGTACCTCAAAAAGGATCTCCTGCCCAAGCTCGACCTCTATGCCCGCGCCGAGCTCTTCTACGACTACAAGAAACCCGAGAATATGGCTTGGGGTACCGCCGCCGAGATGGAGGCAAGCTCGAAGTACACCCTCGCTACCGACGAGACATGGGCCGAGGTGGCCGACCGTAGCTGGCTCGCCAGACGTGCCTTCGAGACCGACCTCGACTTCGAGGTGAAGCTCGACTACCGTTTCTCCGACCACATCGCCGCCAACTTCGCCCTCAACCTGAAGTGGGATACCGACTTCAGCGGCATGGGCAAGTGGGGCCACTGGCAGGTCTACCAGATGGCCGGCGTGCAGGTCTATTTCAGCTGGAAGACCCCGAAAGCATAGCAAATAGCTGCGTGTTAAATATTAAAGGGCTGATGCGTCACAAGAACGCGTCAGCCCTTTAAACTTTAATCCGGAATCAATCATCCTTTGAACCTCAGCAGGACGCTGCTGTTGATGCGCAATCCCGAGAGGCTGGCCAACGAACGGTTTTGAAGGGCCAGCTCCAGTTGTCCGGTAGCCGAAACGGTGAGCCTCAAGCTGTCGTCCAGCTCGCCGCCACCGAGTTGGTAGGCAGGACTCACCTCGCTGACGGTCATCTCTTTGACCTGCAGCACAAACGGGCGTCCTTGTCGCAACTCCTCGAACTGGCGGTAGCTCATACCGAGGTAGACATTGCCATAGTCGTCGACATAATGCACATAGATGCGGTAGTCGTCGCCCTGTTGCATGTAGTCGGGTCGCGGCCGTTGAAGCAGTTGCGGGTGCGGTTCACCGATGTCGCTCAGCGAGGCTCCGCCCAGCAGGCGTGCGGCCGCCGGCACAAAGAGGTTGTAAGCCGCAAAGGTATAGATGCCAGTGGGTTTGGTGGGCAGTTGGCAGATTTCTTCCACCTCGTCGGCAAACACCAACGCCGGAAGGCCGTTGTCGGAGCAGAGGTAGTATTGCCCACGGGCGCGCACCGCCACGAAGGGCTGTTGCGAGGCCACGTCGATAATGTGTACCGTCCCCTCGGGGAAACCCATGCAGCCGTGACGTACCACAAAACTGGCGGCCATGATGTTGTACGCCTCCAGCCGGTGGCTGATGTCGACCACCTGCACCCCCTCGACACAGCGCGCCAAGGCCCCCTTTACCATTCCGGCAAAGAAGCCCCGTTCGCCCCAATCGGTGGTCAGTGTTACTATCGGCGTTTTCATATCGGGCTGCAAAATTACACAAAAAATACCGAACCGCCAACCAGCAACCGAAAAAAAACTGACATGTTGCTTGCTTCCGTTCTCTGAAAGAAACACTCTAATTGATTGAGAAAAAGTGAATTGTATAGTCGGTGGTGGATGATGAAATACCATTAAGACTTCGTTTTGGCTATGCGTAAATGCCTATTGATTTACAACCGTTTACATACATTTCTTCAACATTTCTTCAATAATTATTGAAGAAATGTTGAAGAAATATTGAAGAAATGCCGAAAAAAAGCCGTTCTTTAGCCCTTGTAAAAATATTATTTTTAGGTCGGCAATGCGGGTATCGGAAAAAAAGTGTATCTTTGCTTATTGGCTCATAGGGCCAAAAATGATTTATTATATTAAGATTCAAATAAGTATCTACGTATATGTCATTACTCTCAATACGCAATTTGCATGCCTCGATCGGCGATCGCGAGATACTGAAGGGTATCAACCTTGAGGTGAACCGCGGCGAGGTGCACGCCATCATGGGTCCCAACGGTAACGGCAAGAGCACCTTGGCAGGTGTGGTGGCCGGCAATCCAAAGTACACCGTCACCGCCGGCGAGGTGATTTTCAACGGTAAGAACATTCTCGACATGCCGGTCGACCAGCGCGCCTGCGAAGGCATCTTCCTGGGCTTCCAGTATCCGGTCGAGATTCCGGGGGTGAGCATCACCAACTTCATGCGCACCGCCGTCAACGAGCAGCGCAAGTATCACGGCCTCGACCCTCTGTCGGGCTCGGAATTCCTGCGCTTGATGGAAGAGAAGAAAAAGGTGGTCGAGATGACCACCAACCTGGCCAATCGCTCGGTCAACGAAGGCTTCAGCGGCGGCGAGAAGAAGAAGAACGAAATCTTCCAGATGGCTATGCTCAATCCCACGCTCAGCATCCTCGACGAGACCGACTCGGGCCTCGACATCGACGCCCTGCGCATCGTGGCCGGTGGCGTCAATCAGTTGCGCTCCAAGGACAATGCCACTGTCGTCATCACCCACTATCAGCGTTTGCTCGACTTCATTGTCCCCGACTTCGTGCACGTCCTCTATGAGGGTCGCATCGTCAAGACCGGCCCCAAGGAGCTGGCCCTCGAACTGGAAGAGAAAGGCTACGAGTGGATTAAAGAGGAGCTCGCGCAATGATTAGGAAAGATATTTTGCCCGATGTGTGGGGCGACAGCTGGCAACCTGCCGCCGGAGCCGAAACACTGCGTCTGCGTCGAGGCGAGAGCGCCAAGGTGGTGCTCTGCAACCAGCAGGATGCCCCGATGTTTATGCTCGCCGAAGGTCGTGGCTACGACTTGCGGCATGCCGAAGGCAATCTCGACATCGAGGTGGGCGAAGGTGCTTCGCTCGAACTCTATCGACTGCAGGGCATGAACACCCCCAGCCAGCATATCACCGCCACGCGTGTCATCATGCAGCGCGATGCCAGCGTCCGCATGTGCACTGTTACCCTTGGCGGAGGCCATGTGCGTAACAACATCGAAGTGCGCATGAAAGGGGAGGGGTGCACGCTCCAGGCCGACGGACTCTATCTGGTCGACCGCGAGCAGCAGTGCGACAACTACATCTTTGTCGAGCATGCCATGCCCCATTGCCAAAGCCACGAGCTCTACAAAGGTATCATAGACGATGCAGCTCGTGCCCGCTTCAACGGACATGTGTTGGTGCAGGACGGCGCCGTCAAGACCGAAGCTTATCAGACCAACCGCAACATACTGCTCACCGACAAGGCCCATGTCGACACCCGGCCCTTCCTCGAAATCTATAACGACGACGTCAAGTGCTCGCATGGTTCCACCATCGGCCAGCTCGACGAGCAGGCCATGTTCTACCTGATGACGCGTGGCATCAGCCAACGTACTGCTGTGACTATGCTCAGCTACGCCTTCTGCGACGAGGTGATACGCGGCATCGCCATCGAAAGCCTTCGCGATGCTGTGGGCGATATGGTGAAGAAGCGTCTGCATGGCGAGCTCACTTCCTGTGCCGACTGCGCCATTGCCTGCAAGAATCCCTGCAACGGTCCTGACGTACACTTCGAGATCGATCCCAGCAAATTATGAAAGCGGAAAGTGGAAAGCGGAAAGTGGAAAGATGGATGACGCTGATATTGATGGTCATCGCTTTCCACTTTCCTCTTTTTACTTTCCACTCGCTCCAAGCCCAGGATGTGAAACCCGCCGACCGCAAGGCTTATGGCGAGGCTTTGTCGCATTATGACAAGCACCAATACCGCGAGGCGGCGCAGCAGATGCGACGTGTGGCTGCCCGCAACCCCCGCTCGGCCGACGCCCAGTTCTGGCTCGGTATGACGGCCGTCAAAGACCATTTCAACGCTACCGCCATCCGCCGCTACTTCTCCCGTTGCATCGAGCTCAGTCCCGATTATGCCCATCCGCTGGCACATTTCTACATGGCTGTCATCCACTATACCGACGACCGTTTCGACGACGCCGTCGCCGAGCTCGACAAGTACTTCCAGCTGGCCAACGACAGCGACGACAAGGCTGTGGCTGCCGTCTATGAAGAAGCCTCCAACTACCTCTACTGGTCGCGTTTCCTTGCCGAAGCGGTGCTCAATATGGCCCCGTTCGACCCGCAACGGGTGGCGGGGGTAAGCTCCAAGCACAACGAGATATTCCCTTTCCTCACTGCCGACGGGCAAACCTTCTACTATCTCCGTGAGACGCCTGTCAGCACCGAGCGTACTTTCTATGCCGCCGAGTTGGAACAGAAACAATGGCGATTGTATAGCAGCAAACGACTGAACGATACTGCTTTCAGCCGTGGTGCCGAGTTGCCTGCGCCCTTCAATAGCGGCGACCCCGAGGGTAGTGTCAGCCTCACCGCCGACGGTCAGGAGCTCTACTACTCGATCATCCGCAACGAAGCGGGTTATGCCAACAGCGATATCTACTGTGTGCGACGCGTCGACGGGGTGTGGCAGCAACCCGAGAACTGCGGGCCACAGGTCAACAACCCCCGTTCGTGGGAGTCGCAACCTGCCATAAGCCCCGATGGCCGTACCCTAATCTTCGCTTCCAACCGGCAGGGAGGGCAGGGCGGTATCGACCTCTGGCGTTGCCACCGGCTGAAGAACGGCGATTGGAGTCGCGCCGAGAACCTCGGTTCAAACGTCAATACCGCTGGCAACGAGAAAGGGCCCTTCCTGGCAGCCGATGGACGGACGCTCTATTTCCTCAGCGACGGTTGGCAGGGGTTCGGAGGTTATGACGTCTACTTCGCCAACCTGGCCGACCCCTATGGCAACCGACCCACCAACCTGGGCTTGCCCATCAATGGCGAGGACGACGCCGTGTCGTTCGGTGTTACGGCCGACGGCCGGCAGGCCTATTTCGCCACCAAGCAGGAAGGGGCCCGCAGCAGCGACGTCTTCCTCTTCGACCTCTATCCTGCGGCACGTCCCGAGGCGATGCGCCAGTGCCGCGTCCGCGTGTCGAGCCCCAAAGGGGGATACGACACCGTGATGATGCTCTCCGAACAATACCCCGAGGCGGTGGTCTTCGAGCGTGACGGGATGCTGCCCTGCATCAAATACGGCCGTGCGAAAGACCTTGCCAACCAGCAGATACAACTGGCTGACAGCGTTGCTCAGCTGGAGCTCAAGGAGACAGCCGTGGTCGATGCTTTGGCCGACTGGCTGGTGGAGCATCCGCGGGTGCACATCGCCATCGAGTGCCCGAAACAGGACGATGCCAAGGCCGTCTACGACCGCTTGCGGCAGAAAGGGCTGCGGGCTGAACGCTTCAGCTACCGTGGTGGTACCGACATTCACCATCAACAAATTCGTCTGCTATGAAGCCAGTCCTGCGCATATTCCGTTACCTCAGGTTCTTCCCTTGGAAGATAGGATTCAACGTGTTCTTCAACCTGTTGCACATCCTCTTCAATCTGGGTTCCTATGTGATGATTGTGCCCTTCGTCGAACTGCTTTTCGGCAAGGCCGATGTCGCGGCCGAAGCGCCGGCATTCGCGCTCAACCAGCACCAGCTGGCCGATTGGGCTTTCTGGCACCTGCACGGATGGTGTAACGTCTACGGCCTTTGGCCCTGCCTGCTGGCGGTGGCCGGCGGCTATCTGTCCTGCTCGTTACTGAGCAACTTCTTCCGCTATCTGGCGCTCGTCTTCCTCAGCAGCATCCGCAACGGCGTCATCGAGCACCTCCGCAACGACATATACCACCGTGTCACCATACTGCCCATCAGCTACTTTAACCACAAGCGTCGCGGCGACCTTATCAGCCGTATGGCCAACGACCTATTCGACGTGGAGTGGAGTGTGGTGAGCACCCTGCAGTCGCTGGTCAAAGACCCCATCAATGTGCTCGTCTTCAGCGCCACATTGCTCTTCGTCTCGTGGCGCCTCTTCCTGCTTTTCCTCGTGGTGCTTCCGTTGGGCGTATGGCTCATCGCGCGAATAGGCAAGAGTCTGAAGCGCAACTCGCAACGGGGACAGACGCGCTTGGGTGCCCTCTTTGCCTGGCTCGAGGAGTCGCTTGGGGGCCTCCGTGCCATCAAGGCCTTCGGGCGCGAGGAGGGGCGTGAACAGGGCTTCAGCAAGCTCAACAGCGACTACACCCACTCGATGGTTCTCGTCACCATGCGCCGCGAACTTTCAAGTCCCCTCTCCGAGATACTGGGTACGCTGGCACTGGTCATCATTCTCATTATCGGTGGCTGGCAGGTGATTGGGGGAAGCATCCAGCCTTCGGTCTTCATCTTCTTTGTCATCGTCTTTGCACGCCTCATCCCACCGATACAGGCCGTCGTCAAAGCTTACAATAGTCTTGAGAAAGGGGCGGCATCGGCGGCCCGTTTCCTCGAAGTGATCGATGCCGACGAGGTGATACTCGAGGCCCCTGACGCCGTGTCGCTCGAAGGGTTCCAGCGCGAGATATCCCTTAGCGATGTCAGCTTCAGCTACGGCAGCGGCACTGAGGTGCTGTCGCATGTCGACCTTGTTATCCCCAAGGGGAAGCGCGTCGCCATCGTAGGCCCTTCGGGGGCCGGCAAAAGCACATTGGTCGACCTCCTGCCACGTTTTTACGACTGCACCGACGGCACCATCAGCGTCGACGGGCACCCGGTCAAGACGCTTAACATCAACTCGCTGCGGTCGCAGTTCGGCCTCGTCAGCCAGAATTGCATCCTTTTCAACGACACGGTGGCAGGCAACATCGCTTTCGGCGACGCCAGCTACTCGCTCGACGACATCATGGAGGCGGCCCGTGTGGCCAACGCCCACGATTTCATCATGCAGCTGCCGCAAGGCTACGATACTCCTATCGGCGACCGCGGTGTGACCCTCAGCGGCGGTCAGCGCCAGCGCCTCAGCATTGCCCGCGCCGTGTTGCGTGGCACTCCCATACTGATTCTCGACGAAGCCACCTCGGCCCTCGACTCCGAGTCGGAGCGTCAGGTGCAGCAGGGCCTCGAGGGGCTGATGCAAGGACGCACCGCCATCATCATCGCCCACCGCTTGTCGACCATCCGCCACGCCGACCTCATCGTGGTGCTTGACCACGGCCGTATTGTAGAGCAAGGCTCGCACGACGAACTGATGTCGCGCGAGGGACTCTACAAGAAATTGGTTGACATGCAGTCCTTTGCAAAATAAATTTGGCTATGTCGTGAAAAGTGTGTACTTTTGCAACTCTTTTCAGAACAAGGGAGTATAGCTCAGCTGGTTCAGAGCGCCTGCCTTACAAGCAGGAGGTCACTGGTTCGAACCCTGTTACTCCCACAAAGGTCAACTCGCTGGTAGTTGGCCTTTTTTAGTATTATTTAAGATTATAATTCTTTGTCAATATGTTAAATAGTAGTACTTTTGTATCTCGAAAAACAACAAAAAATTATTGTATCACTTTAAAAATCAGAAAAATGAAGAAAGTTTTGTCTTTTGTTGGCTGCGCTCTTTTCGTCGCTGCCATGACTGTTGCTTGTGGTCACAAGACCGCTGAAGAGGCTGTTGACAGCACCGCTGAGGCTACTGTCGAGGCTGCTGCCCCCGCCGAGTGCTGCGCCGAGGCTGCTCCCGCCGAGTGCGAGGCCGACGCCGCTATGCTCGCCGCCGCCAAAGAGGCTGGCCAGGCCATCTGCAACTGCACCAAGGGCGATGCCGCCAGCATCGAGAATTGCATGAAGAGCGTTATCGCTGCCGGTTATGCCGACTACGAGGGCAACGAGAAATTCAACAACGCTGTCCGCGCCGAGATCGACAACTGCATCAAAGCCAAAGCCACCGAGGCCGTCAAGAACGCTGCCAACGAGGGTATCAAGGCCGGTGCCAACGAGCTCGCCAAGAAACTCGGCAAGAACTAATCTTGCTTAACACACACATGGCAGGTCCGCACCGATATAGTACGGACCTGTTTTTTTTAGCTTCGACAGTATGCAAAAGGTATTACTCCTGCTGACGGCAGTCGCAATACTGGCCCTCACCGGTTGCCGCCACACCGACGCTCGGCCGGCCGATGTGCTTGACGAGGAACAGATGACGGCCTTCCTGGCCGATGCCTATCTGCTGGAGGGCTTCTACGCCATCGAGACGCAGTATCGCTACGACGCCGTGAGCACGGAGATGCTGCAGCGCTACGACAGCCTGCTCGCCGTCTACGGCTTCACGCGCGAGCAACTGGAGCACAGCTTCGACTACTATTCGCAGCACCTCGACGCCTATGCCGCCATCCACGACAGCGTGGTGGCACGCCTGGAGGCGATAGACAAGTCGCAACCCGCTGCGGTGTCGCCCGCCAAGACGGTGGCGAACCTGGACAGCATGCGGCGGATAATACCCAAACTGGCTCTTTGAGTGAAAAATAGCACGCTATTATATATAAAAAAAGAGACCGTTAGGTCTCTTTTTTTTGCGTCATACTGTGTTTTATTGCTTGGCGGCTCTACCGACGTTGCCGAACGATTGCTGGGTGTTCTTTTGAAGTTTGGCGTCGGAAGCGTTGAGATCGTTCTTGCTGGTGGAGGTGGTGCCGTCAGCTTTCTTAAGGGTCATGGAACCATTGGCGCTTCTGCCCGAGGCAGCATTCTCTGCAAGCTTTTCTGCGGCCGAAACTTCTTTCTTTTTGGTGGCCTTCTTAACAGCCGTTTTGACGGGTTCGGCTTCGGCAACAGCGACAGTGTCGATAGTGTCAATAACCTCTTCAATAGTCATGGTGTCCACAGGGGTGGTGTCCATTTCAACTTCGGGGGCTTTCTGTTTGCAAGCAGTCATCAGACCGATAACTGCGAAGGCCATAGCGGCCAGTCTAAATGCTTTTTTCATGAGTCTGTTTTATTAAAATTTTTGTGCAAAAATACGATTAATTTTTGATATGGCAATTTCTTGCCTTTTTTTTATGATTATTTAATAGTTTGTTGTCTGTTTTGTTTTCGTTTCGTCTATTTTCAACTGCTTAATACCCATTGGGTTGTTGGGTGTATTGTTGATTCTGTGTACGATGGGTGTCGGGCTGTGGGCCTGCCATTCCCCATTCCTTTTTTTGAGTGCCAGTGTGTCGATGAAATTCTTGATTGGGGTGGTTTTGTGATATACGGCATAGGCATCTGTGTCATTTTCTTGCGATACGTCGATAATCTCGATTTCCGCGGGAGTGTCAGACATGATGTATTCTTCTCCGACGGCTGCCATTAGTTTTCTCCCCATGACCATTGTGGTGTTTTTTGTTTCATCAGTGGCGTAGTTTGCAGCGGAATCTAGTTGGTAGTTTGCCGTGTAATATGCATATTGATATGCGGTGTGGGTAATGTTTTTCTCCTCGTTGTTGCAACCGTAAAGCAATATGGCGAACAGGGCAAGCGAGGTGGTGTTTGACAAAAAGGATTTCATAGTGTGTGGAGTTGAAATAAAGAAAGGTTGCCCTCATAGCAACCTTTCTTTATTACTTTGGTGAGGCTGTCTTTATTTGGCATCCTCAACCCAGGTCCAACCGTAGTTCTCCAGCGTGCCGTTGAGTGTAACGGTGGTGCCATAGGAGGTGCCACCATTGGCCTCGTACTGCTCCAGGTCGAAGTGGTCGCAGCTGAAGGTAGCACTCATGGTGCGGGCGGTCAGGTCAATAGCGGTGATGTTTTCGACGAAAGTGGATTTGATGGCATTCCAGCGGAGGTAGTTGCCGGCAGGATTTTGGTCATCGCCACCGTAGGCGTAAATGTCGGTGGGGTCAGTGTAGGTGACCGCGTCGCCCCCCGAGGTCTGGTTGGTATAGCTTCCAACGATAGTCATCATGGTGCCGGACACATAGGGCTGAGTGGGGTTGCTGCCACCAAGAAGGGCGGTGGCATCGTCGGCGTTTTTGAAGCCGTAGAGGATGAGCCAGTTCTCGTCAAGGGTGTTGGCACCCTGGCTGGTGTGAGAGAAGAGGCTGGCAGCAGCATCCCAAGTGCTACCATTGAAAGACACAGTGAATTTGGGGGTCTGGGGATGGGGCTGGGGGTTGTCAGTGGGGGTGGTGTCGTTGGGTTCGACGGGGTCTTCACCGCAAGCAACCATCATGCCGCAAGCGAGAACGGCAATACCGAAAAATTTGAAGATGTTTTTCATTTGTTTTTTAATTTTTTGGGTTAATATTTTCTATTCAAATCGGGTGCAAAAATACAACTTTTTTCTGACATAGAAGAAAAAAAACATACATTTAATATTTTTTATACTTTAACTGAGGCGTTTAGGTGGGCTTTGGGGGCGTCTTTTCTCCGTCTGTTCTTTTGCTGTTCTTTTGCTGTTCTTTTACAATTCTAAAAGAACAGCAAAAGAACAGCTGATAAATGGCTGAGGAACAGGCGTTGGCTGGGCGGTGGGCAATGCGGTTTTTCAGCGGCGTGTGTCGAGGGCGTCGCGCAGGCCGCTGGCGAGGAGCATGAAGGCGAGCACGATGAGCATGATGGCCACGCCCGGGAGGATGGCGAGGTAGGCGCTGTCGAGCAGGAGGTAGCCGTAGTTGTCTTTGACCATCATTCCCCACGAGGGCATGGGGGGCTGGACGCCGATGCCGAGGAAGGAGAGGCCGGCTTCGAGGAGGATGGCGCTGGCGAAGTTGGAGGCCGCCACCACGACCACGGCGCCGAGGCAGTTGGGGAGTATATGGCGGAAGATGGTGCGGAAGGTGCTGTAGCCGAGGGCGTGGGTGGCTTCGACAAACTCTTTCTCTTTGAGGCTGAGCACCTCGCCGCGCACCACACGGGCAATGTCGACCCACATGGTGAGGCCTACGGCGACAAATATCTGCCAGAAGCCCTTGCCAAGGGCGAAGGTGATGGCGATGACGAGCAGCACGGTGGGAATGGACCATACGACGTTGATGAGCCAGAGGATGAGGTTGTCGACCCATCCGCCGTGATAGGCCGCCAGGGCACCCAGGGTGATGCCGATGAGCAACGCGATGGCGATGGCGATGAAGCCCACCGAGAGGCTCACGCGCGAGCCGATGATGAGCATGCTGAGCACGTCGCGCCCATAGGCGTCGGTGCCGAGGAGGAAGGTGCGCTGCTCGACTTTGACCACCTGCGAGCGGGGCACGACCAGTGACTCGCCGTGGTAGGGGGTGGCGACGAGGGTGTCGCGCGCGTAACTATAGTCTAGTATAGGGGTGACGGTGTAGTGGAGGGGTTCGCCTTTGGTCATGCGGCGCAGGAGCGGGGCGCGGCCGGCCTCGAGCGACGAGTCGGCGGTGCAGAGCAGGGTGGCTTTGGAGCCGGGCTTGAGGGTGGCGAGCTCGAGGTATTGCTGGTTGCAGTAGGGAGTGTGGTCGGGGGTGATGAGGTAGCCGAGGACGGCCACGAGGGCGAAGAGGGCAATCACCACCAGGCTGGCCACCGCCAGCGGATTGCGGCAAAAACGCCGCCACGCCATGCGGTCGAGGCTGGCCGAGGCAACTTTCTTCTTCTGCAGCAGTGATAGTATTGTCATTTTTTTACGGCGAATTGTTCTAATTTCTCGAAGCTACGCAGGTCAATTTAAGGCTGATTACTTGAAGGCTAGCGCAACAATTAGAGTATTTCGCTGAAAATTACAGTTTGTGTTGGCTTAGAGAAATTCGAGTAATTCGCCGTTCTAAATCATTACATAAATCCCAGTTCTACCTTGATGTCGTCGGGTATCATATCCATGCTCCAGGGCGGGTCGAAGGTGAGCTCGACGTCGACGCTCTTGATGCCGCTGATGTAGCTCACCATCTGCTTCACCTCCTGAAACATGTATTCGGCTTCGGGGCAGTCGGGCGCCGTCATGGTCATGACGATGTGCACGTTGAGGTCGGCATCGACGTCGACCTTGTAGATAAGGCCGAGGTCGTAGATGTTGACCGGTATCTCGGGGTCGTAGATATTCTTCAGGCAATTGACCACTGCCGACTTGATGGTTTCTTGAGTAGGTTCCATATCTGTATTTCTTTAACGGCGAATTATGCTAATTGTTCGAAGCTTGCGCAGGTATTATAGGCTAATTACTCGAATTGTCGGAAAAAGTCGGATTGTTATGCTACAGCAATTAGAGTAATTCGCTCCCAATCGACTTGCATAGCATTCGCGTAATTCGTATAATTCGCCGTTAAAAGTATTTTTCATTTTTAGCCTTTCATTTTATAGGCCAGGGCGTATATCCTCATTTGCTTAATCATGGAGGTGAGGCCGTTGGAGCGGGTAGGGGAGAGGTGCTCGCGGAGGCCTATGGCATCAATGAAGCTGAGGTCGGCGCCGAGGATTTCCTCAGGTGTGTGGCCGTCGAGGACGCGGATGAGGAGGGTGATGATGCCGCGGGTGATGACGGCGTCGCTGTCGGCGCGGAAGTGGAGGACCCCGTTGTCGAAGGTGCAGCTGAGCCACACACGGCTCTGGCATCCACGGATGAGGTTCTGCTCGGTCTTGTCGCGCTCGTCGATCTGCGGGCATTCGCGACCCAGGTCGATGAGGTAGGCATAGCGGTCGAGCCACTCGTCGAAGACGGCAAACTCGTCGATAATCTGTTGTTCTTTCTCTTGGATTGTCATTTCGGTGCTTTGTGTATTAGGTAGACGGCGGCGATGCCGAAGACGAGCTGCGGGAGCAGCACCGCCATGAAGGGCGAGAGGGTGCCGCCGGTGGAGAAAACGGTGGTGATTTTCATGAAGACGATGAAGCCGAAGGCCAGGGTGATGCCGATGGCGAGGTGCATGCCTATGCCGCCGCGGCTCTTGCGCGAGGCGATGGCCACGCCGATAAAGGTCATGACCACGATGGCCAGGGGGTTGAGCAGACGCTGGAAGAGCTCTATCTGCGCCTCCTTGACGAGGCCCGTGCCACGCACGCGTTCGCGCTCGATGTGGTGTTGCAGCTCGGGTGTGACCATGGTCTCGATGCGCTTGGAGAGCAGGTCGAAGTCGTCGGGCTCGATGCCGAAGTCGATGTGCGCGTTGTGGGGCGCGTCGACGTTCTCGTTGCCCTGGGCGTCGATAGTGCGGATGTTGTAGCCGAGGCACGACCAGTCGCTGGTGGTGGAGTCGTAGGTGATGTTCTCGGCGGTCTCTCGTTGCACGAGGCGTCCGTCGGGACCGATCACCTCACGCCGGAACTTGTAGGCGCGTGCTCGGTGGACGTCGTAGCTTTCGGCATAGATTTGCACCCCCGGGGCGGCTTGGAAATGGAGGTTGCTGTAGTAGCTGGTGGCTTTGGATTTGACATACTGCTCCTCGAACTCGATAAGGTGCCGGTTGGAGACAGGGATGACGAAGTTGCCCAGCAGGAACACCACGATGGCTACCAGCAACGACCCGTAGAGGTAGGGACGCAGGATGCGACGGTAGCTGATGCCCGAGCTCAGGATGGCGATGATTTCGGTGTTGCCCGCCATCTTCGAGGTGAAGAAGAGGACCGAGATGAAGATGAAGAGCGGCGAGTAGAGGTTGACGAAGCCGGGGATGAAGTTGAAGTAGTAGTCGGTCACCACCTGTCCGAAGGTGGCGTGGTGGGAGATGAACTTGTCGAGCTTCTCGCTGACGTCGAAGGTGATGACAATGACAATAATCAAAGCCAAGGCCAACAAGAAGGTCTTGATGTACTTGGCTAAGATATATCGGTCAAGGCGCGTCAATTCAGTGTTTAGTGTTCAGTGTTTAGTGTTCAGTGTTTAGTGTTCAGTGTTCAGTGTTCAGTTACTGCGTGGGGCAGTCTTCTTTGTGGTCGACACAAGCATCTTTAATAGTTCGTGACAATCTGTGGTCAGTTTCTGTGCTGTGGCTTCATTTAAATAACCCGAAGTGGAGAGTAACTCCAGCCAATACAGCGTTTCATTTGCCTCTTTTAAGGCGATGTACATCTTGGAGGCAAAGTCGGCGAGACTTTGAGCCATATTGGCTTCGGCTATATTGGCGCCAATACTGGTACCACATCGCAGCATCTGCTTGGACATGACGTATTCTCCGTCCTCTCGCAGTTGCTTGTAGATTTCAATAATCGACAAGGCAAATGCAAAACTTTTGTCTTTCAGTATGCTATTAGCCATTGAGTTGGATTATTAACTAAACACTAAACACTGAACACTAAACACTTACAGAAGTTCCTTCTGGAACTTTTGTAACGTTTCGAGGGCGTTGGTCTTGACGTGGATGAACTCGTCGATGCCGTAGCTGCGATAGGTGTCGACCATCTCCTTGGGGAATCCGGCCAGGACGAGGCTCTTCACCTTGCCCTTAAGGGCGCGGCACACGGGTTCGGTGAGTTCGGCGTATTCGTCGTCGCTCGAGCAGAGGACCACCACGTCGGCACCGCTTTCGAGGGCTGCCTTGGCGCCTTCTTCAGGGGTGGCAAAACCGGGGTTGTCGATAATCTCGTAGCCGGCCACACCGAAGAAGTTGGTGGCGAAACCCGAGCGGGCTTTGCGCATGGTGAGGTTGCCATAGGTGAGCAGGAACACCTTGGGACGGTGAGCGGCGTGCTCGGTCTGCAGGCGGAGTTGCTCGAAAGGCTCGGCGCCACGATAGGGACGCAGCACTTTCACCTCGTCGCCCTGCTCGCAGCAGCAGCAACACGGCTTCTTGTCGGCTCCCACCTTGTCGCCCATCTTCTCGAGGAGGTTGGGGTACTGGTTGGTGCCAAGGATGGTGGTGCGGCGGGTGGCGATGTCGAGGTCGCGCTTGCGGGCGGTCTCCATCACCTCGTCCTGGACGATGCCTTTGCGGATGGCTTGGCAGTAACCGCCGGCCTCTTCGACCTTGAGGAAGTGCTCCCAGGCACCCTGGGCGATATCGTTGGTGAGGTTCTCAATATAGTAGCTGCCGGCAGCGGGGTCGACAATCTTGTCGAGGTAGCTCTCCTCTTTGAGCAGGAGTTGCTGGTTGCGGGCGATGCGGTAGCCGAAGTCGTCAGCCTCTTTATAGGCGTTGTCGAAGGGCAGGACGCTGATCGAGTCGGCACCGGCCACGGCACTCGACATGGCCTCGGTGGTGGAACGCAGCATGTTGACGTAGGGGTCGTACACCGACTGGTTCCAGCTCGAGGTGGTGGCGTTGATAAACAGCTTGTAGGGGCAGTCGCACTCGGGCTTGTACTGCTCGACAATCTTGCTCCACAGCAGGCGGGCGGCGCGTATCTTGGCGATTTCCATGAAGTAGGTGCTTCCCACGCCCACGCTGAGGACGATCGAGCGACCCACGTGCTCCATCTTGCAACCGAGGTCGGTCAGGCGGGCCACCAGCTCGTTGGCAGCGGCGAGGCCGAAGCCCAGCTCCTGCACGATGTTGGCACCGGCGTTGTGAAGTACGTTGCTGCCGACGGTGAGGACGCGGAATTTGGGCAGCTCTTCGTGGGCATATTCCACAAGGCTCTTGGCCATCTGCAAGTCGCCTTCCTCGCCGCGGTGGAACTTGCCGTGGTTGAGGGCGTAGCGGAACATGTCGAAGCCCGTCGAACCGCAGAGTTCTTTGGGGTCGTAGCCGTTCTTCTTGGCATATTCCACATAGAGCTTCAGCAAGCCGAGATAGTCGGTCGAGCACATGAAGTTGATGCTCACGGCGTTGATATAGATGCCCTTGAGGAGGACGGCCAGGTCGTCGACGCTTTGCACCTTTTTGGCGCAAAGGCCCAGCGAGGTGGCGCCGCGCTCGACGGCGTCGAGGGCAATGCGGTTGGCCTCGGCCAGGTTCTCCACGTGGATGTCTTGACGCACTTCCCACACGTTGCCGTCGGCCTGATGGCCACGGGTGTAGGGACGCTGACCCGGGTTCGACTCCAGATAGTCAAGTCCTTCAAGGTTCTCGGCACGGTAGTAGGGCTTCACGTTGAAACCTTCGATGGTATGCCACACCAACTTCTTGTCATAGTCGGCACCTTTGAGGTCCTTGTTGATGACCTCCTCCCATTTTTCGGTCGAAACGGGCGGGAATTCGTTGAATAACTTGTTGTCTTCCATTATATTGTATCGTTTGTTTGTCTGGTGTTGTAAATGGCAAAGATACGAAATAATTTCATATAATGTTGAACCAAAGTAAAAATATAACAAAAAAATGCACCGGACGACCCCCGTTATGGGTCCATTCAAAGTACGGCATTTCTTCAATTGTTTTACGCTTGTTTTACGGTTGTTTTACGGTTTAAAAGCGTAAAACAACCGTAAAACAAGCGTAAAACAACCGTAAAACAGCCGGTGTTGGGGTTGATTATAAGCATGTTGCAAGTGGCTTTTTCGCGGGGTGCCGTCTGGGGATGGCGCTTCGGAAAGAAATCCGATTTGTGCAGTTGGCAAAAAATATGTATATTTGCAGCCAAAATATCACCTATGGGTAATAGTCAGGACTCTCTTAATCCGTTTGTTATATGCCGTGCTGCCGCCGGTAGCGGCAAGACTTTCACGCTGGTGAAGGAATACCTCAAACTGGCGATGAGCGTGAGCGATGCCACGGTGCGCCGCGACCGCGAGGCGTTCCGTCGGCAGCTGAGCACCCGTTTCCGCGGCATTCTGGCCATCACCTTCACCAACAAGGCCGCCGGCGAGATGAAGAGCCGCATTATGGAGTATCTGGAGCAGATGGTGGCCTATGGCGTCGACCCGTCGCGGTCGCGCATGGGCGCACCGCTCCTCGAGGCCCTCAACGCCATGCCTTGCTACAGCCCTCAACCCCTCGACGAGAGCGAGTTGCGCTGGATGGCCGAGGTGGTTCGTTCGGCCGTGCTGCACCAATATAGCGACCTGGCGGTATGCACCATCGACAGCTTCATGCACCGCATCGTACGCACCTTCGCCCACGACCTGGACCGCCCTGTCAACTTCGAGGTGATGATCGACCAGGAAGAGATGGTCAACCAAGCGGTTTCGCAACTCATGTCGCTTGTGGGCACCCCTGGAAATGAGTCGCTTACCCGAGTGATGAAAGCCTATGCCGACAGCCGTATGGAAGACGCTAAGAGCTACCGCGTGGAGAGCGACCTGGCGCGGCTGGCCTTCCAGCTTTTCAGGGAAGACACCAAACCCTACGTCGACGCCCTCGCGCGGGTGCCGTTGGAGGATTATATCGAGCTTCACCGGCAGTTGACCGCCGACAACCGCCGTTTTGAACACGAGGCTACGGCCTGCGGCGAGGCCGTCGTGGCTTTGCTCAAGCATGCCGGGGTGGGGGAGGCCGACTGTGCCGACGGCCGCAACGGCTACTATGGTTTCTTCCGCGGCTTGGCGGGTGGCAACCTGCGTCCGCTCACCGGCAAGACGGCCAATGCCTTCGAGAGCGGTAAGTTGCACAGCGCCAAGTGTCCCGAGGCGACGATGGAGGCCATCGGCGACCTCATCGACGAGCTCTATCCTCAATACGAAAAGGCCCGCGAGATGCTGGGTGTGGCCGACGGCCGCAGCCCCGAGCAAGGCGGTCCTCTGTGCGACTACTTCACGCGCAAGGTGCTGCTCAAAAACCTCTACGCCATGGCACTCCTCAGCCAGTTGGCCGAGCAGCTGCGCCTCTATGCCCGCGACAACGAGGTGGTGCACCTCTCCGAGTTCAACCGCATGATCAATGCCATCGTCAGTGAGCAGCCGGCCCCGTTCATCTACGAACGCCTCGGCAACCGCTACCACCACTTCCTCATCGACGAGTTCCAAGATACCTCGGTGCTGCAGTGGCACAACCTGGTGCCGCTGGTCGAAAACGGTGTGTCGCAGCGCTATGAGTCGCTGGTGGTGGGCGACGGCAAGCAGGCCATCTACCGCTTCCGTCAGGGCGATGTGCGCCAGTTTGTGGCGTTGCCGCAGGTGGAGGGCCTCCCCCTTCACGGGCAGACGCTCGCCCTGCAGGGCAATTACTCGCATGTGCCGCTCGACACCAACTACCGCACTGCATCGAGTGTGGTGGCTTTCAACAACGCCTTCTTCACGTGGCTACTCAAGCACGAACCCTTTGCCAGCAACACCTTGGCGCAGCAGATTTATGTGGGTGCCGCGGCCGACGGCCGGCCCGACCTGTGGCAGGAGCTGCCCTCGCACGAAGTACCCGTGGGACATGTGGGCGTCAGCTTCGTCGATTCCGACGCCGCCGAGGCGGTGTGCGAAGAGATCAGGAGCACTATCGAGCGCCTCGTGACCCAGCAGGGCTACCGCCAGAGCGACATCATGGTGCTGGGACGCAGCAAGAAAGAGCTTGATACTGTGAGTACTTACCTTCAGACCCATGTGGGCGAGGTGCGCATCGAGGTCACCTCGAGCGAGTCGTTCTTTTTGGTGCGCAGCCATGCCGTGATGGCCATCGTGGCCGCTTTGCGTCTGCTGTATGACGAGAGCGACCGCGTGGCGGCGGCCGACCTCCTGCAACGTCTTTACAACCTGGGGCTTATTGCGAGCAATCACTTGGAGGATATCCCCGTCAAGGGGGCCGTCGACGTGGCCGCTTTGTTGCGCGAAGAGCAGCGTGGGTTCGACTTCAGGTCCGACTATCTTGCCGCCCTCGACCTCTACGACTGCTGCGAAGAGCTGGTGCGCGAGTTGCATCTTGACGGCATCGACACCGCCTATGTCGGTTCGTTGCTCGGCCGGGTGGCCGACTTCGCAACACGCCATCATAGCGGTGTGGATGAGTTCCTGCAGTGGTTTGACGACAATGCCAATGCCGACCTCGCCGCGGAACGGGGCAAACAGCTCTCTGCGGCCAGTCCCGAAGGCGTCGAGGCCGTTCGCCTGCTTACCATCCACAAGGCCAAAGGTCTTGAGGCTCCGGTGATTATATGTCCTTTCATGTCGTCCTCGCAGCATAATTACAACCTTTGGGTCGACCTCGGCGGACCGCTGGCCGACATCTGTGGCGGTAAGTTGCCCGTGGCGTTCGTCGAGCTCAGCCACAACAGAGCCACGCGTTTCGACGGTGTGCACGATGCCGAGTGCCGGCTCGACGAGGTCGACCAGCTCAATGTGCTCTACGTCGCTCTTACGCGTCCGCGCGAGCAGTTGTTTGTTGTCTGTCCCACCCCCAAGGCGAGTAGCAAGCAGGTGCTGTCGTATGCCCGTCTGATAAAGGAGTTTATCGACTCCGAACACCCCGACATGGGCGACCCTGACTTCCGGCATGTACAGCCTCGGCAACAAGCTGAGGGTGAGACTCGTAAGGAGGTGGCGCTGGACCGTCTTTCGTTTGCCGAATGGTCGTCGAAGGTGAAAGTGGCGTCGCCGGCCGAGAAGGCCCTCACTCCGTTGCAGGAAGCCAGTGTGCGGTTGGGAAATATGGCCCACGACCTCCTGTCGCGGGTGGAGAGTGCTGCCGACGTCGATGCCGCGGTGACCCGCATGGTCGCCGAGGAGCATCTGGACGAAGAGGAGCGCGAACGTCTGTCGGCCTTGGCGCATGCTGTGGTGTCGCACCCTGACTCGGAGCGTTTCTTCAGGCCTGGCAACCGCGTGAAGACCGAGTGCGACCTGTGTGACGCCGAGGGTATCTGCCGCCCCGACCGCGTGGTGGTTACCGATGACGCGACGTGGGTGGTCGATTTCAAGACCGGACGCGACCTGGGTGAAGAGCACGACCGGCAGGTGCGCCGCTACTGCCGTGCCGTTTCCGAGATGGGCTACCCGCAGGTCAGCGGCTGGCTGCTCTACCTTCTGCCCGAAGTGAGGGTGCGTCCGGTGACGTTAACGAAATGTTAAAAAAGAACTTTTTTCACAATTTCTTGTTGGTAATTCGATTTTTTTTCGTAATTTAGCGGTGCGAAAAAGAGGGTGAAATTAGCCCTAAAAGATAGAATAAATAATTAAAAGTCAAAAATATGGAACTGAAGAAAAATCCCAAAGCCGACCTCGAAAAACGTCGGGGTCTCTATCTGGAGATAGGTTTGGTGGTTATTCTGGTGGCCGCCTTGGTGGCATTCAACGTGAAGACTTATGACAAGGAAGAGAAAGTCCAGTTCGAGCGTCAGGCCAGCGAGGAGCAGGAAGAGATTATCATCCAGACCCAGCAGGAAGAGTTGCCTCCTCCCCCTCCCCCAGAGCAGCCTGAGGTGAGCACCGAGTTCGAGGTGGTCGAGGACGAGGCCGAGATTAAGAACGAGCTCGTCGTCAACGCCGAGGTGACCGAGGAGACCAAGAACATCGAGATTACTCCGGTCAAGATTGAAGAGGAGGAAGAGGAAGAAGAGGTGCAGATCTTCACCGTTGTGGAGAACGACCCTGAATTCCCCGGTGGCATGGAAGCCCTCTACAAGTACCTGCGCGACAACATCAAGTATCCGCAGTTGGCACGTGACAACAACATCACCGGTAAGGTGTATGTCACCTTCGTCGTCGAGCGCGACGGTTCGATCGCCAACCCCCGTGTGCTGAAAGACATCGGTGGCGGCTGTGGCGCCGAGGCAATCCGCGTGGTCAAGTCGATGCCCAAGTGGAAGCCCGGTAAACAGCGCGGCAAAGCCGTGCGCGTGCAGTTCAACCTGCCCGTCAGCTTCAACCTCCAGTAGCGTTGATTAGCGTCAACAACTTGTCGGTGCAGTTCACAGGCACCGATCTTTTCAGTAACGTCACATTCAACATCGCCGACCACGACAGGGTCGGCCTTGTTGGTATGAATGGGGCTGGTAAGTCGACCCTGTTGAAGATACTCTGTGGCTGGCAGGAGCCGGAACACGGCACCATCGTCATCGCCAGTGGCCAGACAGTGGGGTACCTGCCGCAGGAGATGGTGCCCGATGCCATAGGTACCGTCATCGACGAGGCCCTGACGGCATTCAGCCAGCTGGACGAGCTGGAGCACGAGCAGGAACGTCTGACGGCGGAAATCGCCGAACGTACCGACTACGAGAGTGCCGAATACACACGTCTGCTGGTGCGGCACAACGAAGTGACCGAGCAGCTTTCGCTGCTGGGTGGCGGTCGAAGACGCGAGGCGGCCGAGAAAGTGCTGCTGGGACTTGGCTTCAGGCACGACGATTTCGAACGGCCTGTGGCGGTCTTCAGCGGCGGATGGCAGATGCGTGTGGAGCTGGCCAAGCTCTTGTTGCGGCATCCGGACTTCCTGTTGCTCGACGAGCCCACCAACCACCTCGATATTGTTTCCATCCAGTGGCTCGAGAACTACCTCTCGTCCTATACCGGTGCCGTGGTGTTGGTGAGCCACGACCGCACCTTCCTCGACAACATCACCAAGCGCACCATCGAGATTACCGCCGGCCGCATATACGACTACAAGTGCCCCTATTCGGAGTATGTGGTGCAGATGCAGGAACGGCGTGCCAGCCAGATGGCACAGCTGACCAACCAGCAGCGGCAGGTGGCGCAAATCGAGGCCTTTATCGAGCGCTTCCGCTATAAGGCTACCAAAGCCAAGCAGGTGCAGAGCCGCGTGAAGATGCTGGAGCGCATGGAGAAGATTTCGGTCGACGAGGTGAGTACCGACAGCATCCACTTCCAGTTTCCTCCGGCGCCCCACAGCGGCAAGATTGTGGTCGAAGCCCAACGGCTGGGCAAGGCCTACGGAGAAAACCAGGTGTTCGATGGGGTCGACCTGCTGCTTACGGCAGGCCGTAAGGTGGCTTTTGTGGGCCGCAACGGCGAGGGTAAGTCGACCATGGCCAAGATTATCGTGGGCGAAATCAACGACTATACAGGGTCGTTCCGTCTCGGACAAGGTGTGGTGCTGGGCTACTATGCACAAAATCAGGCGGCCATGCTCAACCTGGATAAGACCGTCTTTGAGACCATCGACGACATCGCCCAAGGCGACATCCGCCCCAAGATTCGCAATATTCTGGGTGGATTTCTGTTTGGAGACGACGATATCGACAAGAAGGTCAAAGTGCTCAGCGGCGGCGAGAAGGCGCGTCTGGCCTTGGCTAAGCTGTTGCTCACGCCGAGCAACCTCTTAATACTCGACGAGCCTACCAACCACCTGGATATGAACTCGAAAGACATTCTTAAGAATGCTCTTCTGCAGTACACGGGCACGCTTGTTGTGGTCAGCCACGATCGCGACTTCCTCAGCGGACTGACCGACGAGCTGTATGAGTTCCGCGACGGTGCCGTGCATGAGTTCAAGGGTGATATTATGGAATTTCTCGAGGCTGCTAAAGAAGAAAATGCTCCTGCTTCAACCAGTTCAGCCTCAAAGACCAAAGATGTGTCCGCTTCCAAGCAGGCTTATGAGCAGAGCAAGGAGCGTGAACGTGAGCGTCGCAAGCTGCAAAATGCCGTTGCGCAGAAAGAGCGTGAGATAGAGGCGTTGGAGCAACAGCTGGCAGAGAAGGACGCTTTGTTGGCCAGCGGTCAGCCTCAGGATGCGGCCTTCTATGACGAATATCAGCAGTTGAAGAAGGCTCTGGAAGAAAAGATGGAAGAATGGGAGTGCGCTGTGATTGCTGCCGAGAGGGAGTAATATATAATAGATAAAGTATAAAGTCAGGTAGAGATGGCAAAGAAGAGTGACGAAAGGTCGCCGTTGATGCGGCAACATGACGAGCTGAAAAAGAAGTTCCCCGACGCAATTCTGCTGTTCAGGGTGGGCGACTTTTACGAGACTTTCGGCGAAGATGCCCGTACGACATCGAGGATATTGGGTATCACTCTGACGCGCAAAACCATCGGCGGTGGAGAATATACCGACCTTGCCGGTGTGCCGCACCATGCGCTGGAACAATATCTTCCACGTCTGGTGAGGGCGGGTCTGCGTGTGGCCATCTGCGAACAGCTTGAAGACCCCAAGATGGCGAAAGGCCTGGTGAAGCGTGGTATAACCGAGTTGGTGACGCCGGGCGTGGCCTACAACGACATGGTGCTCGAGGTGAAGGAAAACAACTTCCTCTGTGGCCTGCACCTGACTGATAAAATACATGGTATTAGCTTTCTGGATGTCTCGACGGGTGAGTTCTATGTGGCTCAGGGCGACGAGGCTTATATCGATAAACTGCTTACAAATTTCCATCCTTCGGAGGTGGTCTTGCAGCGCAAACGCCAGCGTTGGTTCTCGGAGCATTTCTCAGAGAAGTTCTATTGTAACACATTCGATGACTGGGTGTTTGCTCCCGATTTCGCCAACGAGCTCCTACTAAAACAGTTTGGCACCAGCTCGCTGAAAGGGTTTGGCGTCGAAGAACTCGACATGGGTATCATCGCAGCTGGAGCAGTGCTCTACTACCTGCAGGATACCCAGCACAACCAGACGGCCAACATCACACGCATCAGTCGGTTAGAGCGTGACCGGTATGTGTGGCTCGACCGCTTTACGGTCCGCAATCTCGAGTTGGTCGCCTCGCCCAACGACAATGCGCGCACATTGCTCGACGTTATCGACGAGACGCTGACCCCGATGGGGTCGCGCCTGATGCGTCGGTGGGTGGTGATGCCGCTCAAAGAGAAGTCGCTCATTGAGGAGCGCTTGAATGTGGTGGATGTCATGGTGCGTGAGTCGGAAATGCGGCAGCAGTTGGCCCAGCAAATCAAGGCTATAGGAGACTTGGAACGTCTGATAACCAAAGCGGCAGTGGGTCGTATCAACCCGCGCGAGATGCTCCAGTTGCGGCGTTCGCTTGAGGCTGTGGCAGAGGTGAAACGGATATGTGCCAGCAGTGGTAGTACTGCGTTGGAACGCTTTGCCGAACAGATTAATCCCTGCATGTTGCTGGCCGATCGGATAGGGCGAGAGGTGATGCCTGAACCGCCCGTGAAGGTCGAGAAGGGTGGGGTGATAGCCAAGGGGGTGAATGAGGAGTTGGACGAACTTCGCGGCATGGCTGGCACAGGGAAGGACTTTCTGATGAAGCTGCAGCAGCGCGAGGTGGAAGCTACCGGAATACCGTCGCTTAAGGTGGGCTTCAATAATATCTTCGGATATTATCTGGAGGTCTACAATACCCATAAGGACAAGGTGCCTGCAGAGTGGATACGCAAGCAGACCCTCACTAATGCAGAGCGTTATATCACGCCGGAGTTGAAAGAGTATGAGGCAAAGATTCTGGGTGCCGAAGAGAGGATCTTGGCACTTGAGGCACAGTTGTATAGCCAGCTGATGGCGGCTGTGACAGAATATATACAACCGGTGCAGTATGATGCTCAGATGGTGGCGCATCTTGACTGCCTGCAGAGTTTTGCCGAGGTGGCTCTCAGGGGCAATTATTGCCGTCCTGAACTTACCGATGACAACAAAATCGAGATACTCGAAGGACGCCACCCGGTCATCGAAACCCAGATGGCCCCTGGTGAGCAGTATATCAGCAATGACGTCTATCTCGACCACGACCGGCAGCAGATAATGATAATTACCGGACCCAATATGTCGGGTAAGTCGGCCTTGCTACGACAGACGGCGCTTATTGTCCTGTTGGCTCAGATGGGAAGCTACTGCCCTGCCAAGCGTGCTACCATCGGACTCGTGGATAAGGTATTCACGCGCGTGGGCGCGAGTGATAATATAAGTAGCGGCGAATCGACCTTCATGGTCGAGATGAACGAGACTGCCAGCATCCTCAACAACGTCAGTGACCGTTCGTTGGTGCTCCTTGATGAGATTGGACGTGGCACCTCGACCTATGATGGTATTTCCATCGCATGGGCCATTACGGAGTATCTGCATAATAACAAGAAGGCTCGCCCCATGGTGATGTTTGCCACTCACTACCACGAGTTGATAGAGATGGAGGAACAGTTTGAGCGCATAAAGAACTATCATGTGAGTGTGAAAGAGCTCGACGGGCGTGTCATCTTCATGCGTAAGCTGGTGCCTGGCGGAAGTGAGCATAGCTTTGGTATTCATGTGGCTCGGTTGGCGGGTATGCCAGCCCAGGTTGTCAACCGTGCCGATGCCATGTTGCAACTCTTGGAATTAAAAAACGAACGTCATCAGACAGAGGACAAAAAAACGAAAAACGAGTCCTCCAAGGGACAAAAAAACGATGTCGATGGCGGCTATCAACTCAGTTTTATTCAGCTCGACGACCCTACCTTACTGGAGATAAAGGGGATCTTGCTTGATATTGATATTGATACACTTACGCCGATTGAAGCACTGCTAAAGTTGAATGAGATAAAAAAAATAGTTGGGGAAAAGTAAAAAATAATTTTGTCGGTTTCAAAAATGTTTGTACTTTTGCACCCGCTTTTGAGGCGAGAGATAGTGTTGAAATCTTGAAAAAATGATGCGGAAATAGCTCAGTTGGTAGAGCACGACCTTGCCAAGGTCGGGGTCGCGAGTTCGAGTCTCGTTTTCCGCTCCAAGGCTCCTAAATCAGAGAGAGATGCTCTGGTGGTGGAATGGTAGACACGAGGGACTTAAAATC
>JAEEGL012107400.1_pt1 | contig 35960 bp, 34 predicted proteins | sample 9134231 | NCBI WGS metagenome assembly JAEEGL01 (sample SAMN16246548, study PRJNA631951) | gut metagenome | biome: gut microbiome; feature: rumen; material: fiber-attached | host: Bos | place: Iran: Karaj | collected 2018-10
GACCTGACAGGCGAGAGTAGTACCGGAGGAGCAGTAGGGGGAATAGCAATCACTGCAGACGGAGAAACATTTAAGACCGTTAATTTTACAAATTGTACTATAATGGAAAATTCTTATAACAAAATCGGTGGTACATTTATGTATGACGGTCAATATACACCGATAGACTATGATACAACAACTTGGGAAAGTAATATCAACGTAATAAAACAACAAAGTACAAGAATTACTCTTCAAGCGGGATTAGATTCCGAAAAATCATCACAGATAAAATTTGATTTAGGATTTGACTACGATTTGACGGATATTATAACGGAAGGTTGCGCAAGTGACGGTGCATACACGGCAATAAATACATTTATCAATACATTGAGCCGTAAAGAGACGGAATTTGGCGCAATATCAAACAAACTTGATTCTGCATTAGAGAGTGTGACAGTAAGTATGGATAATTTGGTATCAAGCCGTTCAACCATACTTGATGCGGATATGAGCAAAGTTTCCAGTCAATATATCCGCCAGCAGATACTTCAACAGGCTTGCGCAACATTGATGTCCACGGCTAACCAATCCCCAAGTATTGCGTTACAACTGCTGTAACTCATTTACCCCCGCTAACCAATCACCAAGTATTGCGTTACAACTTCTCTAATACATTTTAAACATATTTACTTATTTTTCTTGACTTTATAAAAAAAATTCTTATAACCGTATTAAACTCCCTCAATCGAATGATTTTTTGAAAATTTATTGAAGTATCGGTCAAAAAATGTCGATTACCATGGGAGAAATGAGGTAATAAAAATGCAAATAAACGGCGGTGTAAGATTTTGCGAACACGGTATGAGGTCATCAATACGTGCAATGCATGTACAAAGTGAAATCTTAGGAATGATAAATGAAAACGTACTCGGTTTTGATAAGATTGGTTTTCAAAGGCGAGAACCCGTAATTTCTTCTTTTACTGAATATTTGGGTGTACACGGGCTTTCAAAAACAGTAGATGATCAGGTAGGGCGAATTATTGTTTCAAAGAATCCGTTAGATATTGCAATGGCTAATAAAGGGTATTTTCAGGTGCAGACTCCTGAGGGTGTAAGGCTTACACGTGACGGAAGATTTAAACTTGATAAAGAGGGTTACCTTTTGGATTTAGAAGATAATCATGTTCTTTCTGATGCCGGAATGCCGCTTAAAATGCCTATAGTTCCGGGTAATGCTTCTGAAGTTGTTGTAAATTCAAAGGGAAAAATCAGTGTTTATGATAAATCTTCCCGTCAATTACTGGAAGCGGGTTATTTGGGAATTGTTGATTCAAACGGATTAGCAATACTGGATCCTGATGTAAAGCAAGGTTATAATGAAAGTTCTAATGTTCTGATTCAGAACGAGTTTTTGAAAATCAAACCTGTAGTAAGTAACTTTGAGGCAAACAGACAAATATTTATAATTGAAAATAATAATTTGCAAAGAGTTATTCAACAATTAGGTTCAGCTTCATAGGAGATTTAAATTATGTATAATATGCAAGCAGTTGTAAGAAGAAGTATAAATAATACCACGATGCAATTTGAAAAACTCGGTTATATAGCAAACAATATGGCAAACTATAGCACACCGGCATACAAAACTAATCGTTTTGAACAGATTTTGCGCGAAGACGGGTATATTGACGGTGCAATACGAACAAATGCTCTTCAAGGTGATATCAGAATAAGTAAAAATCCTTATGACGTTGCAATCAAAGGAGAAGGTTACATCCCTGTAGTATCACCTGACGGGGAAGTTCAATACACACGTGACGGTTCATTTAAAAAAGGTGCAAACGGGTTTCTGCTGACTGCAGACGACTGGATGGTAGGTGACGGAATACAAATTCCGGCTAATTGTTACAAATTTGAGATAAGGCCGAACGGTGATGTTATGAGTTACGATAAAGCCGGTTCTTTGCCGGAAAAAATCGGTACAATACCGATTGTTCAGTTTGATTCTCCGGAATCGCTGGAACAAGGTCATAATAACAAAATGGTGCCTACAGAAGATTCCGGTAATCCGAGACTTGTTAAAGGTGAAGACAGTATACATCAATATGCTACAGAAGTTTCAAATACAAATGTGTATGATGAATTGAATGACATGATGAGACTCAATACGTCTATGATTGCAAGTTTGAATCTTATGAAAGTCGCAAATTCAATGTATGAAAAAGCAATTAATTTAAATCAATAAGGATAAAATAACATGACATTTACAAGTTTAGATTCAATGGGCAAAACAACATTAATGATGGATTTGATTTCACAAAGACAACGTGCTCTGGGTTCTAATATAGCAAACGTTGATACACCGGGCTATGTCAGAAGAGATATAGATTTCTCTCAGTATTTAGGTTCGATGAACAGTCCTATAGAAACTAAATTATCCACTGCACTTGGTCCGTCCGGAGTTTTGGAAGACAGACGGGAACAGGAAATTGATATAGCGGAAGAACTTGCAGAAATACAGAAAAACTCTTTAATGTATACAATGGCAACAAGAAGAATGTCAAATATAATTACTCAGATGAAAACGGTTGTTAATGTCGGAAAATAAGCTAATTCTTAACAAGCTTCTGAGTTTTATAAACAGTTTATTCTGAACTTGCTTCAGAATCATATATAAACAAGAAAGGCAGGCATAATATGAGTATCTTAGAATCAATGAATATAGGTTCAAATGCATTAAAAGCACATGGATTAAGACTTGATATCCATGCTAAGAATATTGCAAACATTGATACTCCGAATTATGTAAGAAGAATCCCGGTATTAAATGCTTCCGAAGACATATCTTTTCACGGTTTAATGAACACAATGAAGAATGATGTGTTTGGAACGGGAACTTTGCCTTATCTGCAGGGCGGAGTTGTTTTTAACGGTTGCGTGGAAGACCCGACTGTCGGAGAAAGAATATATTCTCCCGGTCATCCGGACGCAGATGAAAACGGATATATAAGAGCTTCAAACGTAAATGCAATGGTTGATATGGCGGATGCAGTTATGGCGCAAAGAGCTTACGAAGCTAACTTAGCGCTTGTAAAAATGTCAATATCAATGGCTTCCAGAGCAACAGAAATAGGCAGATCATAGTTCCAGTATATGTAAGGTAGGGAGGGGATGACCATAAAAGTCATTCCCTTTTTTAAATTTATAAAACGTGTTGAGCGGGAAAAATCAATGAAAAGTTAACAAAATTAATCTTAAATATATGAAAAACTGCTAAAATACGTTATAATGTTAGTATGAGTAATTATAAAGTATATTTAGACAATGGAATAATGGAGTTTTACGAAGGCAAGTTTGAAAGTGCCATTGAAAACTTCAATAAATCACTTGAATTTAATAAGGATTTTAGTGTAACTTATTTTTTTAGAGGTGCGTCATATCATTCGATAGGAGAATATGATGAGGCAATGCTCGATTACACAAAAGCCATTGCACTTGATCCTAAAATGACAGATGCCTATTATAACAGGGCAAAAGTTATACTTTCACGCAAAGATATACAAAATCCGGATATTAAAAAAGCAATTACAGACTTGGAAAAATCACTTGAACTAGATAATAATTTTGCGGATGCACTTTATGCACTGGCAGCAGCCTACAAAAAGCTGGAAGATTATCACAAATGTTTGGAATATATAGAAAAATTACTCATGATATCACCTGATCACGTATACGCAAAAGCACTCAAAAAACTGATTTTGCAGAAATATATTATTTAAAACAATAGGATAAAGATACTTTACGAAAGTATTATTTATCACTATTCTCCGATGTATTCATATTTTTGGTTTTGATTTGACGGTTGAATTGTCGGTTGTGCTTGCATTGATTGATTTATTACTGTTGAAAAATCCGACAAATCATTTACGTTATAAAAATGTCCGCCTGTTGTGTTTGATAAACATGCCAGAGCTTTAGAGTTAGACGATACCAAAACTACGTCAATATGAACATCAGAGCGTTTTTGCATAAGTTTTCTTGCAAAAGCACAAGGATCGCCTCCGCAATTTTCACCGCCGTCAGTTATTAAAACAATCTTCTTTGGTGTTGTTGTATCAAAACCGGCAAAATCCTGATAAACAGCTCGGTCCAAGGCATAAGTAAGAGGTGTTGCACCTCCTAAATTAACCGAATTCATGCCGGAAAGAAGGGCATTAACGTTAATGTTTGTTATCGGAGCAACCTGTTTAGTAGCAGAGCAGACTCCTTTTGCCGAACCTAAACAACTTTTTTCTGTTACAATTTTAAACTTATTTCCTTGTTTAACTATCTTTTTTATTTCACGGATTGTATTAAGTGTAGTAGGATTACTCCCGTTAAAATCGTGCCCGAAAACTCTGAAGCCGACTTTTGTTGCAGGCGATATTTGTGCCAAAATAGCGGACATACTGCGTTTTGCAACTCCAATCCAGTTTGACATACTTCCGGAATAATCCATCACAAATTCAATAAGTCCGACATTTTCAGAATTTACCTGATTTGACGAGATATAATTTTCTGCTTGAAAATTATTAAAATAATTTATTGTTTGTTGTGAACTTTGAGGTGCATTGGCAGGAACAGTTGATTGCGTATTAGATTGGACTCTATTGGGTACATAGTTATAAAAATTCTGATTAACTACATTTGCAGGTGATGTCATAATCGTACCAAAATTGTCTTTAACCGTGCCTGACGGGCTTACGGTATATTTTGCTCCAAAGGCAACGCAACTTGTCGTCAAAATTACAGCTAATAATAAACTTAAACTTTTATTCATATTCCACCTCAATTTAGAATTGCTTTTCTGAAATGTTTTTTACCTTTTCTGATTATTAAACCGTTTTTGAAGTCATTTTGTTCATATTTTTTATCGAGTGCTGAAATTGTTTCATCATTCACGGTTACACCACCCTGCTGAATAAGTCTTTTTGCTTCTCCTCTGCTTTGAGCAAATCCGCATTTTATAAGCAAATTAAGAATATCAATGCTCCCGTTTTCAAAATCCGATTCACATAATTCGGTTGTCGGCATATTTTCGCAATCACCGCTTCCGCAGAACAATGCTTTTGCTGATTGTTGAGCTTTTTCAGCCTCTTCTTTTCCGTGAATCATTTGGGTTAATTCGTAAGCAAGAAGTTCTTTCTTTTCGTTGATTCGGCTGTCGTCCCATTGTTCCATTTCTTCAATTTTTTCCAACGGAACAAAAGTTAGTAATTTAAAGCATTTTATAACATCAGCATCATCTACGTTTCGCCAATATTGATAAAATTCAAACGGGGAAGTCTTTTCGGGGTCTAACCAGACAGCACCTTTAGCTGTTTTACCCATTTTCTTGCCTTCACTGTTTAAAAGCAGAGTGATTGTCATAGCGTAAGCATCCTCACCGGTTTTCTTTCGGATTAATTCCGTTCCGGCAAGCATATTGCTCCACTGGTCATCCCCTCCGAATTGCATATTACAGCCGTAATTATTATGTAAATGATAGAAATCATATGCCTGCATAATCATATAATTGAATTCCAAAAAGCTCAAACCTTTTTCCATTCTTTGTTTATAACATTCGGCTCTTAACATATTGTTAACCGAAAAACATGCACCGACTTCTCTTAAAAGCTCGACATAATTAAGTTTTAAAAGCCAATCGGCATTGTTTACCATTATAGCTTTATCTTCACCGAATTCTATAAATTTTTCCATCTGCTTTTTAAAACATTCACAGTTATGTTGAATGGTTTCAGAGGTCATCATTGAACGCATATCAGTTCTGCCCGAAGGGTCTCCTACGTGTCCTGTTCCGCCACCTATTAATACAATGGGTTTATTCCCTGTCATTTGCAGTCTTTTCATTAGACAAAGTGCCATAAAATGCCCAACGTGGAGCGAATCCGCAGTCGGGTCAAAACCTATATAGAACTTTGCACCACCGTTATTTATAAGTTCTCTTATTTCATCATTATCCGTAACCTGTGCGATTAACCCTCTTTTTTCTAACTCTTCAAATATTTTCATAATAACTCCGTAAAATTATTTTTCTGATACAAGAATAACATAATCAATATTATTGAAGCAATAAATTATTGCGGGACTTTGTACAATGTTATAGTAAGTCATTCTGAACGAATGTGAAGAATCCAGCCTTTTGTAATCTATAAGCTGGATACTTCGGGCGTTCACCCATATTATCTGTATGCATTTAAAGCAGTAACTATTGCTATTATTATCGGAATCAGGCTTACACATCTGAATATAAACGGATTTTCATACAAGCTCAAATACCTTGAATCATTATTTAAAAATGTATTTATTTTCATTGCGATATTTGCATATTTAGCCTGATTGCTTGTACTTGCTTTAAACAGTTCAAAAGCACCGTATTGTTTGGTATTAATCAAAACATTATACACAACGCTTGCACCATGTCTTCTGTCAATATGAAAATCCGTCATAACTGTAGCTGAAAGAATATCTGACAATTGATATTTATGATTAACTCTGTATTTATCAAAAAACAACATTTTTTCCATCACCACAAAAGAATTTGCTTCTTTATTAAGCGTGATGTCAATTTTATGGTCAATAATGAAAAAAATATACCCCATAAGCATCGCAATAGGCACAACAGGAAAAATCTCACTATTCAGCTTTGAGGTTAAATCTGGCGAAAATACAAACGTATTGGCAAGATAAAACCCTACATTTAAAATAATTACTGCCAATAGCAAAATTATCTCAGGAAGTCTGAATTCCCAAAATGATTCTGTAAATTTTGAATATTTGTTCATAAACTATCTCGCTATTTCTTAAATAATTGTAATGTATCTTTAGCAATTTTTGTTGTATCTTGCATTATTTGTTCAATTACTTTTGGTTCCTTTGAATGTGGATTGCAATATTTTAGTACTCCTAATGTTGCTGCAAATAAAACAAACCCAAGGACAGGTAATATAGCGCCTAAGACAATGTTTCTTGTCTTTTTTATATCTTCATTAACAAGCTCCATAACATCATCTATTTTGAAAGAATGTTCTTTATCATATACACCTGCAAGAAAATCTTCACTATATTTGAACACACCTGCTTTTCTCAATTCTACCTGCTCATATGTTCTGGGTTGAATAAGAACGTAAGCTTTAACTTTGTCATCTTGCTCAGGCTTCAATAGAACGTCATATCCTTTTTGGTCAATATATTTACTATAGCTACGATTCTTTTTATCAAAAGGAGCAGTATCATTCAGTGCGTCTTTGATTCTGTTTATTATCTGATTTTGAGAATCACTGTATTCTTTATCATCCGCATATAATGCTCCAAATTTTACGTTACTAATTGGTGATATATTCATATTTTACTCCTTTACTTTTGAAGTAATAATTGATGCTATTATAAGACAAACAGCCCCAATAATAAATGTGTATTCCCAATGATAATTTACCATACCTTGAGCTTCAAACGCACATTTATTGATAAACCAAGAAACAAGAGTGCAGACAAATACCTGCGGACCTGCAATAAAGATATTGAATATTCCCATAACGGAGCCTTCCGTTCCGGGTTTAATATAACGGGACAGCATTGCAAACGGTAAGGCACAAATACTTGCCCAGCCGATACCTGATAGTCCCATCAGTATCGCAACAGCAACGGGATTTTTCGTAAATGCCATACCTAAAAATGCAATCGCCATTGAGAGCATTGAAAATATGTGAACCTTTTTGTTTCCCAGTTTTCCGGCAACAACCCCAATCGGAATAGCAACTAGGAAACATACAAGATTAAATATTGCAAAACAGATTGACGAGAAATTCGTTCCTGCAAGCACTGCACTGTCATAAGCCGTCTTTACGCTATCGGCAACCCCGGATAAATCAGGAACTCCAAATACAGTATGAACAGCATATTGTGTGAAATAAATCATCATACACATATTACCTATCCAAGTAAAAAATTGCATCCAGCAAATTTTACCGACTTCGGGAGAAAGTGCAAAGAAGTCTTTTAAAGACTGTATAAAATCAAATTTTTCTGTTTTTTCATCTTCTTTTGGCTCGTATTTTTTCTCTTTTATGAACATACAAGTCCAAATCATACCGAGAGTAAAAGCAAGAGCCGCCATAACAAATTGAGCGGGAATTGACATTTGATAATGAAAAGCCCAATTTAAGAAAGGTGCCGTTGCCGCCGCAACAACCGAACCCAGTCCTATAGCAAGACTAATATATGCATTTGCTATTGAATGTTGTTCCTGAGGAACTACGTCAGGAACGAGAGCTCTATAAGGACCTTGAGCAATGTTCACACATGCATCCAGTATCCAAATCATAACTGCAGCAAAGAACAAAGCTGCCAATGCTGGTAATGATATATGCAAATGAGAAGATAACCAATTAACAATTAATGCGGAATTTGGTAAAGCAACTAATGCTATAGCAGATAGCAATGCCCCACCCAAAAGATAAGGTCTGCGTCTGCCAAAAGCGAGTTTTGTTTTGTCACTCAAAGCACCTATAAGCGGTTGCACCACCATACCTGTAAACGGGCCTGCAAGCCATATTAAACCGAATATAAAAGGTGATGCACCTAAATTTTCCGTAACCGGCCCGGATAAAATTATTCTCATCTGCCATGCAAATTGCAACCCAAAAAATCCGATTGCAAAACTTATAAACTTTGCGGCGTTAAATTTTTTTAATACGTTATCTTCCATATATACCCCTTTTTTGCTCTTCTTTTACCACTTTTACCCCTAAATTATAGCATAAATCTGGCTGTTTAAATCTTAAAAACATCAGCTATAGATTTATTATAATCAGGTCTTAGAATACCTTTTTCCGTAATTATTCCCGTAATTAATTCATTCGGAGTTACATCAAATCCGGGATTGATAATATTTACTCCCTCCGCACATATACGTTTTCCGTTTATGTGTGTAACTTCTTCGTGAGAGCGTTCTTCTATCGGAATTTCTTTCCCTGTTGCTATGGATGTATCTATTGTTGACAAAGGTGCTGCAACATAAAACGGAATATTATGATATTTCGCAGCTATTGCAACGGTATACGTTCCTATTTTATTTGCGGCATCACCGTTTGCGGCAATTCTGTCCGCTCCTACAACAACCATATCTATCATACCTTTACTCATAAAATATGAACACATTCCGTCCGTTATAAGAGTTACGGGAATACCGTCCATCGCAAGTTCAAATGTGGTAAGTCTTGCGCCCTGCTGACGCGGTCTTGTTTCATCAGCAAAAACCTGTATTGAGTTATCTCTTGCGTATGCTGAACGTACAACTCCCAAAGCTGTTCCGTAACCTCCGGTTGCCAAAGCTCCTGCATTACAATGAGTTAGTATAGTTGCGCCTTTAGGGACAACGTCAGCTCCGTATTCGCCAATTTTTTTGCATCTTTCTATATCGTCTTTTTCAATTTCTATGGCTTTTTCGGTAAGCTCATTTACAAGTCCGTCTATGTCGGAGTTTGAGTTATTAATAACTTTTTTCTGCTCTGCGCATGCCCACATTAGATTTACTGCTGTGGGACGTGAAGTTGCCATATAATCTGCTTTTTCGATAAGTACATTTTTAAATTCATTAATATCTCTGTATTTATTTTTCAATTCCTGAGCGTATAAAACTATTCCGTGAGCTCCGGCTATTCCTATTGCCGGTGCACCTCGCACAATCATGTTTCTGATTGCATTAAACATATCATCACCGGTTGTTATGTTTATAAACTTGTATTCATAAGGAATAACAGTTTGGTCAACCATTCTGGAATAACCGTCAACCCATTCTATCGGGCGTATTTTTGATTCAAATACCATAATCTCCCTTTCATTAACTTCTTAACTTAGAATAGCATGAAAAAAACTGCGGCAAAATACAAGACACTTTGTTACTCAAATTGCTTTTTGCGGTGTGTTTTTTATTGATTAAATAATAAACTTTTTAATATTTTCTGACAAATGACGAGATTTATAGCTGCTGATTATTTAAATTTTTTAAAAATTATTCAAATATTACGAATTGTAAAGATGAATTTTTAGAATTTGCAACGTGGCTGAAATCCCCGTAAAATCTGCGATATGATATGATATGATATGATATGAGTCGATTTGTGCAATTTTTCATTTACCCGAGGCAATTTTTGAAAAGGAAAATACTTAATATAAATATATCGAGGAATTAAATAGATAACACGAAATATTAAGTACAAAGAAAAAGAAAGGACGGACAATTATGTCATTAGCACAAATCGCAAAAGTAGCAGCAAAAGTAGCACAAAAAGCAGTAAAATCACCAATGGGTAAAATTGGAATGGCAGCAGTAGCAGGCGGTGCAGTCGCATCAATCTTCAGTGGATGCAAGAAAGCATTTATTTATGAAGAACATGATATTGATATGGATAATCCTGTTGTGTTTCCGGATAATCCTCCTATAATTCCTTCACCAATTGATCAAATGCCCTACGAATATAAGATGCAACTTAATGAAATTTTTGAGGCAGCGTCTAAATTAGAACCGGATAAAGAAAGAGAATTTACAGAATGGTTCTTAAGAAATATACCTGACAATCTTGAGACTGATGAAGCTGCTCAAAGTTTTATTGAAGCATGCAGAGCAAAGTTAGCTGAACTGTCAGGTGGCGGGAAATAACAGAATCAACAGTCAAATAATTTGACAAAAAACAAAAAGGTGTATCTAGATTATGATACACTTTTTTTGTTTTTCCGTAATCCTTACATAATCTTATCCAGACCGTATGTAAACCCGCCTTTTTCGGCAACATATCTTATTCCGAGCAAAACCCCCGGCATGTAACATTCACGATTTGTTGAATCGTGACGGATTGTGAGTATTTGTCCGTTTGAACCGAATAAAACTTCTTGTGATGCCATATACCCCGGTATGCGAACAGAATGTATATGAATATTGTTGTACGAATTTGCTCCTCTTGCACCTGCAATCGTTTCTTTTTCGGCACAATTTCCCGTTGTGTAGCTTTCTGCTCCCTCACTCATCAATGCCGCAGTTTTAACAGCCGTTCCTGACGGTGCGTCTTTCTTTTTGTTGTGATGAAGCTCGATGATTTCGGCATTCTCAAAATATTTTGATGCCATTTCGGCAAACTTCATCATCAAAACAGCTCCGGTAGAAAAGTTCGGTGCAATAAGACACGCAACTCCATTTTGTTCGCTCAATTTTTTCAACTCTTTAATCTGCATATCCGAAAGTCCGGTTGTACCGATAACCATTTTGATATCGTTATTTAAACAGTAAAGAGCATTTTCATATATCGAATCGGGCTGAGTAAAATCAACCAATATATCAATTTTTACAGATTCTTTAGCATCTTTGATTGTGGCAAATTGCCCGTTATATATATCTATTTGAGCAACAAGAGTCATGTCATCAGCATTATTAACCGCTTTTACAACTTCTTGTCCCATTCTTCCATTTGCTCCGCAAACCGCAACTCTTATCATAAAATATTTCCCCTTCTTAACATTTGTCTTTATTTATAATATAACAAAAAATCTAATATTTACGCACTTTTTCAGGTTAAATTGTAAAGAATTATTAACTTATGTAACAATTTATATATAATAATGTTATCTTTTTTATATATTGTGGAATATATAAAGTATAATCTCTTTTCTTTATTTTCTCCTCCACTCCTTTATCTAACGAGAGTTCACGCCGCACGACGCGGCTTTTTCTTTGCGCACTTTTTTCATGTGTAATTTTATGCTAAAAATATTTATAGAGATTTAAGGCGGATTAAATGAAAAGAGAAGATTTTATTAATGCAAAGCGAATCGTAATCAAGCTGGGAACGAATGTTTTAAGAAATGACGAGGGTGAAGTTGCACTTGCAAGGATATATTCATTCATTGAGGATATCTCAAAACTTGTTAAATCAGGAAAAGAAGTTATTTTGGTTACGTCAGGAGCTGTCGGCTTAGGGAAAAAGAAACTCGAGCTCGAAACAACGGAGGGCGACGGGGTTAAACAGGCATGTGCAGCAGTCGGACAGAGTCGATTGATGTCATATTATGAAAACGGATTCGGTGTGTTTGACATTCCTATTGCACAGATTCTACTGACAGAAGATGATTTTTCTATGCGTCACAGATATTTAAGCCTGAGAACAACATTAAACAAATTGCTTGAATTTGGTGTTGTACCGATTATTAATCAAAATGATACTGTTTCTACAATAGAACTTGCAGACAGACTCGCCGGTATAAAGGTTTCGTTCTCGGACAATGACAAGCTTTCGGCCCTTGTATCAAGTGAACTTGATGCGGAGTTACTGATTTTGTTATCCGACATTGACGGACTATATACCTCTAATCCTAAAGAAAATTCAGATGCCGAGCTTATCAAAGAAGTTACATCTGTTACTGATGAAATAATGAATTTGGGAACAGATGCATCAGAGGGCGGCAGAGGCGGAATGAAAACAAAACTTGAAGCGGCAAAACTGGTGACAAGATTCGGCGGAAAAGTTCTTATAGCAAACGGAAAAACACCTTATGTTATAAGCCGAATATTCGCAGGAGAAGATTTGGGAACAATGTTTATTCCGACAGATGAAAATCTTTCGGGAAAAAAACGCTGGATAGGTTACGCTACAAATGTAATAGGTAAATTGATTGTAAATGACGGAGCAAAACAAGCTATATTAGAGCAGTATAAAAGTCTTTTGCCCATAGGAATTTTAGATGTGGTAAATGATTTTAAGCAGGGAGAAGTTGTTTCTATTTGTGACGAAAACGGATTGGAATTCGCAAGAGGTATGGTAAATTATGATTCGGACGAGTGTCGTAAAATAGCAGGTACACATTCGGATAACATTATTCAAGCATTGGGGTATAAGAATTATGATGCCGTAATTACGAGGGATAATATAACTCATCTTGTTTAAACATAGGATAATTTCTGTCACCGTAAGTATTTGTCTGTGTTAGAATATTAATGTCAATTTCAGGAGTATATTTATGTCAAATTTAGAATTAAAACTAAAAGATACAAAATCAAAAAATGCTTTTAAATATGGTCATCTGTTGAAAAGGATGTTTCCTTATATAAAAAAAGTCCTGCCGAGAACTATTCTGTTGATACTTTTGGCAATTCCTCTCGGCTTGCTTGACGGCGTTATTGCATTTTCTCTTCGTCCTTATTTGGATTATGTTGTAAACGGTAATGCAGAGCAAGTATTGGAGTTTCAGGGGTATACAATACATCTTCAGGCTTTTTGTTTAAAATATATACCGTATGCGATTGTTGTGTTTGCTCTTTTGCAAGGCTTGCTCAGGTACGTTTGTAACTATTTGACTGAGTGGACAGGAAATAAAATGTCAAATTCCCTAAAGTTTGATTTGTTTAAAAAACTTACGACAATGGATACAAAGTTTTATGATATAAATTCTTCCGGTTTGGTTTTAAGTCGTTTCTTCTCTGACCCCGATCAGGCTTCCAGAAGCCTCATAACAACTCTTAAGACTTTTATTCTTTCGATATTCGAATTGATTGCACTTGTGATAGTTTTGCTTGTTAACTCTTGGAAACTTGCACTGATAGGCGTTGGTGTAATGGGTATTGCAATGCTGCCGATTGTGTTTATAAGAAAGAAAATTAAAGCTGTTTCTAATGCGACGATGGTTGTTATTGGTGATATGACGACAAATTTTAATGAAACATTTTCCGGGAATAAAGTTATTACAGCTTATAATTTGCAGAAAAATCAGAGAGATAAATTTGAAAATCAAATTAAAAATCAATTCAATTTGGCTATGTCTCTTACAAAAAGGGTTGGCTGGCTGTCACCGATAATGTATTTTATTTGTTCAATCGGCGTGGCGATTGTTATGAACTGCGGTAATAATTTTATTATGTCAGGAGAAATGACAGCAGGTGCTTTTGCGTCTTTTATTACTTCTCTCTTATTGCTATATAAACCTACAAAAACTTTGGGATTAACACTGACTTTGTTGCAAAATTCATTTGTTGCAATGGCGAGAGTTTTTGAATTATTTGATTTGATGCCTGAAATCAAAAACACGGAAAAATCCGTGCAATTTAACGGAATTGGTTCGGGTGTAAGATTTAACAATGTCAATTTTGAATATGAAGAGAATGTCCCGGTTTTGAAAAACATTACTCTTGAGGTTAAACCTAATGAAACAATTGCTCTTGTTGGAAATTCCGGCGGCGGAAAGTCAACAGTTGTCAATCTTATTCCGAGATTTTATGATGTAATAAGCGGTTCTGTTTCTATTAACGGTGTAGATGTAAGAAATTATGATATGAAGAGCCTGAGGGATAATATAGGTTTTGTTTTTCAGGATAATTATTTGTTTACTGGTACCATAAAAGAGAATATTCTTATGGGCAAATATGATGCAACAGATGAAGAAATAAAAAATGCCGTAAAACTTGCTCATTTGGATGAATTTCTGGATACTCTGGAACACGGTATTGATACAATTGTCGGCGAGCGAGGTGCATCATTATCAGGAGGGCAAAAACAGCGTGTGGCTATAGCAAGAGCAATTATAAAGAATGCACCGATTGTAATTCTTGATGAGGCTACTTCCGCTTTGGATAACGAATCGGAAGCTGTTGTGCAGAAGGCATTGGATAATTTAATACAGAATAAAACAGTATTTGTAATCGCACATAGGCTTTCAACGATACACAATGCAGACAGGATAGCAGTAATAAACGAGGGTGAACTTGTAGAACTCGGTACTCATGAAGAATTAATTCATAAAGATGGCGGGAAATACAGACATCTTTATGAAATGCAATTCGCAAACGGAGATTTAGGGGTAAAAATATAGATGATAGAAAGATACTCGAGAGAAGAAATTTCAAAAATATGGGATTTGAAATCTAAATTTAATTACTACAAAGAGGTCGAACTTGCTGTTTGTAAAGCATACAAAGAACTCGGTATGATTCCTGAAAAAGCTATGGAAGAAATTTGCTCAAAGGCATCTTTTTCCGTTGAAAGAATAAAAGAAATAGAGCAGGAAGTAAAGCATGATGTAATTGCATTTTTGACTAACATTAATGAATCTGTCGGAAAAGAAAACTCAAAATATATTCACATGGGACTTACCAGTTCTGATGTCATTGATACGGCACTTGCTCTGCAAATAAAAGACTCATCAAAAATTATACTTGATGACTTAAACCAATTGTCAGATGTTTTGAATGCAATGGCTTTTAAATATAAAGACACTCTTTGTATCGGGCGTTCTCACGGGGTTCATGCAGAAGTTATGACTTTTGGGTTTAAACTCTTAAACTGGTATGATGAAATAGAAAGAGCTAAAGAAAGTTTTAAATATTCTTTAGATGAAATTCTCACAGGACAAATATCCGGTCCTGTCGGAACATACAGCAATCTGCCTGTTGAAGTTGAAGAATTGACCTGCAAAAACTTAGGCTTAAAAAGTGCAAAAATTTCGACTCAGATTATATCAAGAGACAGGCATGCAAAATTTATGTCTTCCTTGGCGATAATCGCATCTTTAATCGAAAAGTATGCCACGGAAATCAGACACTTACAGAGAACCGAGGTTAGAGAAGTCGAGGAAGGTTTTGGGGTGCATCAAAAAGGTTCATCTGCAATGCCTCATAAAAAGAATCCTGTTTTATGCGAAAATTTATGCGGATTATCGAGAATAGTTCGTTCAAATATGGTAGCTGCTTTTGAAAATATAAACCTCTGGCATGAAAGAGACATTTCACACAGTTCGGCAGAGCGGATAATTTTTCCGGATTCTCTGATTCTGGTTGATTTTATGCTCAGCAGATTTAAAAATGTTATGGAAAATCTTGTCGTCCATACGGACAGAATGCTTAAAAATGCCAATATGTACGGAGGAGTTGTATATTCGCAAAAAGTTCTTTTAAGTTTGACAGAAAAGGGCTGTACAAGAGAAGAAGCCTATGAAATTGTACAAAAATGTGCATTAAAAGCTCTGGACGGAAGTGATTTTAAGCAAGAATTACTTAAAGATGAAAATGTCACTGCCAAACTTTCCGAAAAAGAACTGGAAGAATGTTTTAATCCGAAAGAGTATTTGAAAAATATTGACAAAATATTTGATAGGTTCAAGTAAATCTTCTCACTGTATAATTGCCAAAATATCATGGTTATTGTATTCTAATAATATAGGAGAGAAAAAATGATTGTTGTAGAAAAAATTAATGAAATTAATGATGTAGTAAAAGAAATATTTGAGTTCACTCAATCAGATTTGACAATAAAAGCTGATTTTGCAGAATATTTGGCAACGATGGGAGCTAAAAAAATTCCGCTTAATCACATGGAAAAAGTATTTTTACCGTATATTTTTGAACGCAAAATAAACGGTAAATCAATATTGGAGATGTATAAGGAAAACGGATGTAAAGATGAAGAGATTCTTAAAGGTTTAATGAGTTCCGTTTCTTCCGTTTATGAAATTAAAAAGATTTTAAAAAACGGATTTGAACTTTACAATATGGTTAATGAGCGTACTTATGAAGCTCTTTCGCTTACTAAAATGTCAAATTTTAGAGGAGTTTATGCCGGTCAGTATATAGTTGCGAGAATATTTGAATTTCAAGGTGAATATTATGTTATTGAAATATTAAATGTCCTTTCGCATTCACAAAAATCAGATGCAATGCGTTATGCTGTAATGAAGCTTATACAAAATCCGAGAACTCTCTATTTTGATAATCCGGAAAAAGAAAAGCAAATTAAAAAAACAATATCGGAAATGTATAAAAAGTTCATAAAAGCTTTTGGGAAAGATACAATCTTGACTACAAATAAGTATGCGGATGAGATTATCGGCGCATTTAATGAAGATGAAACTATAGATTTGGCCGGCAAAGAATCTAATCTCACAAAACCTGAATTTTTTCATGTAAGAGAATTGGATAATAATTACAATAATTTTCTTGAAAATTCAATGAGCGGATTTTCAGGACATATTGAAAATTATGATGTTGCGGTAATTTTTGACAAGGATTCGGGACTTTATGCAATACCTTTCTATGAAACATTTACAAAAGTTTTTGAGGATGAATCATCTGTTGTTAATGCAAAGGCTTGTGTAGAATATTTCCTAAGGAACAATTCGATTCCTAATACCATTTTAGACAGAGTTTCTGCTCAATATCCGAATTTTATGGAGGTAGTTAACAGATTTTTAGGCACATCATACAGCTATGAAGAACTTATCAAAAAATACAAATCGGATTATTTGAATAATAAGATTTATTCATCGGCAACGGTTTTATATTGTTCGAATGCGTTTTCTGACGTATTTGAAGTAATTTCAACTCCGAAACCTGAAAAACCTGTAATGCCTGACAGAAAAATCGGAAGAAATGAACCCTGCCCATGCGGAAGTGGTAAAAAATACAAAAACTGTTGCGGAGCAGAGGGGTAAATAAGCAATTTTTAATACCTTTTTGCAGAAAATTTAAAAATTCCAGCCATTATCGACATCAATGAAAGTATATCTGGATAATTTTTGCAACTCTTTTTTTTGTCTGATTTCTTCAGACAAAAATTTACCCAAATCATGCTCTTTTTCGCTGTATAATTTACCTTTTATCGGGTTTAAAAACTCATTTGAGATTAAAAGATTAGTGACTATTTGTTCATTTGTAAGTTCTTTAGTCAATTTTTGCACTCCAATATTCTTTTTTTAATCTAGCACAAATATGCATTTTTTAGTACTTATTTTATCTCTAACTATAGATATTCAAATATAAAGTTTTGTAACAAATTTATTAAGAACAGGCAATTTTGAGATAAAAAAAAACTTTATATATATACGAGTGATAATTAACATAGTTTTTAAAACACACTTTCATACAACCTACACACTAACCTTCTACACATGAGGAATTATTCAAAAGATTCCGAACCCCGTCAATATTGACAGGGTTTTTTCTTATTGGAAAGGTAAGCTAAATATTCATAAAAAAAAGTGCAGTATTAAACCGCACTTTTTTATTATATATTTTTTTATTTACATATCGTATACAAATCTTTGACCAATGTCGCTCGTTGTAGATTCTTGAGCCAGAGCTTGCTTTGAGAAGAACATTTGCTTTGCGTATGATTGCAATTCGGAATTATAAACTTCCTGATCGAATACTTTTTCATTATCTTTCAAATATTTGAGGAACGGATTTAGCGCAATGTCGTTAATAGCATTAACGGCAGTATCTCTAAATTGTTCCATAACACGTTTTCCGATTCCGAGTTCATCAAGTTTTTCGGATAATGTTAGTGATAAGAAACTGCGTTCGTTAACCGCAGCTTGAGCCATTTCAATTTCCCGCTGCTCCATTGCGGCTTTGCCGTTTTCTACAGCGGTATATTCTCTATTCCCGTAGGTTTTGTACTCTTGTAAAAATGTATTTAAGTTAAATGAATTTGGCATATCCTTGACCCTATTTCTTGTAATATAGTTATCGGCATTTTTTTGAAAAACTTTAGCTTTTTTGAGGAAATTGTTACATAAGTTTACATTATAATTGTAAATTTTTGTAAATTTCCTTTATTTAAAGGGGCAAAAAAGTTCTAAATAATGTTTTTATAATAGTATAGGCAATTAAAGGAGGATATTACATGCAAAAAGTAGATTGGATTAAACAATTAAAATTTAATACCAATACTTTTGACGTACAAACCTCAGAGTCTAAAAATAGAGAAATTCAAATTTTCGAATCGGAAGACATATTACGGGATGATATGTTGGTCTTGAATGGTGGCAAATCGGATTGGACGGCTACTCTTACGAAAAAATATAATAAACTTGGCTTAGCTTCATACAGTTGGACTAAGCTTGAGGATATAAATGATGCGGCTGTAAAATCGCAAGACAATTTAATTGATTTGATAAGAATGTATGAGGGTAATCCCAAGAATAATTATAAAGCTGATATGTCTAATCCCGAAGGTAATTTATACGGTTTTGGGTTAACTAAAATAGCAATTAATTATTTGAAACTTAAAAAACCTACGACGCAGACTGAAGCATACAATCAATTAATTAAATGGCTTTCGGTATGTAAAGATGAAACCTCAAACTATATTGGCTCAGAAACGTTTAATAAATTGCCTAAATCAGTTCAGGGAGCTTTGTTAGACTATCATTTTAAAAACGGTATTACGCTGATGCGTGATGAAAGCAATTTAAAAGAATCTTTAGCAAATGCTGTAAGCAGTAACAGTGCCGAAAAATGGGCAAGTGTGCTTAAAGATCTTGTATGGGCAAAACCTGCAATAAAACCGTTTAATAAACAACAAGATAATCCCGGAATATACAGGAGAAGTTTATCACGTGTAATTCTCGCCGCAAAAGGTATTAAAAAAGGTATGTCAGCAAAAGATGCGGCAATTATTGATGAGGCAGTAAAAAAAGTATATGAGGATGCTATTAAATGCTCAAAAGCAAATGATAACAGGGGCTTAAGCGAAATTGAAACCATATATCAAGCATATATAGGAGAAGCTCCTGCTGAGAGAACACAAAAGCAAACGACATCAGAAACGATTTCAGATAGTACTAAATATATAGTTCCAAGTAAAATGGGATTATTTTCTGTAGCGAATAATATAATGCCCGAAAAAACTCCGAATGGAGTGGATTCAAAAGCTCTAAGGATAGCGGTAATTAATGAAATTATACGTTTAAATAGTATTCCGACAGACGGGACGGACAATAGCGGTTATCCGAAAGTTTCTCTTTTGGAAGAAGGTGCCAAATTAACACTTCCGACATCTGTAAAAGTTGGTGGAAAGACAATTCAACTGCATGCTCCTGCTGATTGGAAAGTGGTAAATGCTGAAATGCAATCACAACAAGTTCTCCAAACTGTGCAATCACCCGATTCAGATAATGATGAGGATATGAACAGAGAATCAGTAAGAGTTATTGATTTATTGAATAAAGAATGCCCTAATCCTGCATTCAGCAGTATAGGAACAGACAGCAGTTTGCAATGTGCAACATATAGATATAAAGTTCAACAAGGAGATACAATATATCGTTTGGCATTGAGATATGGTGTAGATTGGAAAACTATGCTTGCGGATAACAATATGACAGAAAAAAGTATATTGGAAATTGGCACCGAAATAAAAATAAATAAAATTATATACACTGTAAAAAATGGTGATAATCTAACCCAAATAGCGAAAAGGTATGGATTGACCGTTGATTATATGCGGGACGTTAATAGTATTGAAGATGCAGATAAACTGGAAGTCGGAGAACGGTTGGAATTCCCTGGATACATATATACTGTAAAAAAAGGTGATAATTTGATTCAAATATCCAAAAAAGTTGGGGTTGATGTTGCTGAACTCGGTAAACTTAACGGATTGAAATCTCCGTATACATTGCAACTTGGGCAAAAATTATTAATTTTATTTAATGATTCCAGTTACAATGTCTCTGATTCCAACAAAGTGACACATGTTGATGATGAAGGCAATACGGTTACGACAATTAAAAGTGATAATGCTATGCTGGCAGGCAGACCATATTTGCATAAAGAAATGTTTAATGGCAGATGTGTGGCAAACAGACATGTATTCAAGCCAACCAAATCCGGAGCATTAAACAATAAAACAATAGTAGTCAATGCAGGTCACGGATATATGCCCGGCGGTTCAATGGATAATGGTGCACCAGGCTTAAAAGGCTGTAATGATGAAGTCTTTGTCAACTATGACAATGCAATGAGATTGATTAAAAAACTCCAAGATAAGGGAGCAACCGTTATATATATTCAAGGTTACGAAGGTAAATCTAAAAAAAATCTTGATTTGGTTTCACAAGAATTAAAAAAATCAAAGAATAAAGCAAATTTATTCATATCCATACATGCCAATTCATCAGAAGTCCCACCTGCTATTGATAGAGCCGAAATATATTACCACAGAGACTCTAATAGTGCTCACGGTAAAAAACTGGCAGGCATTTTTGAAAAAAAATTAGATAACTATCAGGGCAAAGAAAAATATGCAGAAACTATGCCTTGCGGCTACCAAGTTTTACGTACGGCAAAAAGTAAAGGAATACCCGCAATATTGTGGGAAGTTGCATATATAAATAATAAAACTGGCAGCCAAAGGCTTAATAATAGCAGTCTTATGGAAAAGTATACAGAATTACTAACTGATTCTGTAGTCGAGTATTTTAATAATTCAGCGGTATCTGCTACTCAAACAGCTACTCCTGAAAAACAGTCATCAAATAGCAATTATATAACACACAAAGTCAAAAAGGGTGATACGATTGGTTCTATAGCTAAAAAATATGGTGTCACTATTGAGCAAATAAAGAAATTAAACGGTTTAAAAAACAATAACATTCAAATCGGACAAAAATTAAAAATTAAGAAAAAATAATATAGAGGAAGATTATGAAAATTAAGTTTACAAACGGCAATGGCGATGAAGCCGACATTAATATCAAAGGCAAATGTAAAATTACCGATTATGATACGAGGACAAAATTACCTGACGGTAAGGATTTGACCGTGGAAGTTGACGGTGAAAATGTTAGTATAATGAACGGGACAGAACTCAAGCAAAATTCGCAGACTGTTGAGATGAATGCAAATAAGTATTCAATATTCACAGCTATTGCAGGCATGGACGGCGACGGAAGCAATTTGACAGAAAATGATATTGCAAAGGCAAAAAAAGTTTTTAAAAAAGGAGGCGAGAGTTGTGATACTTTATTGAATCTGGGTGTTACAGAAATAAGATATGACAGTCATGCCGGAGTTGCAACTATTGTAATCGGTGAAAAAGAACTTTTGAGAATAGATTTCCAAACTCGGCGGGAACGCAACGGAAGCCACCCTGACAGTAATGATTTATATGAGGACCCCGAATTATCCGTTGTGCAACCAAGCTTATCAAAAAACGACTATGATGCAACAAGAATGAGAGAAATTCTTGATGAAAACGGAAAACCGATAAAAGAAATAATTAAACAGCCATTCAAATCTTATCTCAAGGCTCTTGCACATCGAGAATCACGCGGAATTGTTGATAAAGTAAATAAAAATGGCTATGTCGGACTTTATCAAATTGGCGAAGAAGCATTAGCTGATATAGGTATTTATTACAAAAAATCAAAAAATTATAAAAATAATGATTGGAGTGGTATATTTAAGAAAAATAAGTTTGGTATAAATTCTATAAGTGAATTCAAAAACAGTGCAGAAAAACAGAACCTGGTTATTCATGCCGTGATGGAAAAAAATTGGAGTTATATTAAACACTACGGACTTGATAAGTATATAGGTCAAGAAATCAACGGACAAATTATTACTGAAGCAGGACTACTTGCCGGTGCTCATTTGGGTGGTATAGGTAAATTAAAACAATATATTGAATCCAGAGGAAAAGTGGATCTGAAAGACGGAAATGATGTAAAAATTTCAGTTTATATAGGTGAATTTGCACATTATGATATGAGTAATATAACCGGTTCTTCAAATATCGCAACCAAAAAAGAATTAAATGAAATTCCCGATAAAAAAGAAGTATCGATAACTCAACAACCAGAAAAGCAAATTGAAGACATGCCATACATACGGGCTGGTCATTATAAACCAAATTCTGATTTTAAAGTATATGGTCCGATTATGCCGCCTGCCGGTAACAGAGAATATACTATAAAAGATGGCGACAGCCTAATTAAGATAGCTAAAAAGTTTAATACTACTGTTGAAAAGATAAAAAAAACCAACAAGCTAAAAACTGACAATATTATTGCCGGCAAAAAACTTATTATTCCTCCGCCGGAGCAAAAACAGGTTTAAGCCTTCACAAAATCTGCTAATGCCAAACGTAAAACGCCGTGGTGTTTACGCAAAAGTTCTTTTGCATTATCTTTCGATATATTGCATTTTAGAACTAAAATAGCAACTTTTACCGACCAACTGCAGTCAAGTAATGTTTTTAATGCAGTAGATGCGTTTACTCCGGCTATTTCTGCAACAATTCTTATTGCTCTGTCTTTAAGTTTTTCATTTGTCGGCATTAAATCTATCATAAAGTTTTCGTAAGTCTTGCCGATTTTTATCATTGCGCCTGTCGTAAGCATATTTAGAACCATTTTTTGTGCAGTTCCGGCTTTCATTCTGCTTGAACCTGCAATAACTTCCGGACCTACTTCTACGCATATTCCAAGTCCGACTTCTTCAAGTATTGCGGCTTTATGGTTACAGGTTAGGGCTATCGTTTTGCAACCGACTTTTTCCGCTTGAGCCAAAACTCCCAGCAGGTATTTAGGATTTCCGCTTGCCGACACAGCAACACAAACATCATTTTTAGTAAGTATTTGAGCATCCTTTTCGCCGAGTTCAAAATTATCTTCCGCACCTTCAACCGAAAGTTTAAGTGCATCATCACCACCGGCAATGAATCCTTGTACCATATCCGGCTTTGCGCCAAATGTAGGAGGACATTCTGAAGCATCTAAAACGCCCAGTCTGCCAGATGTACCTGCCCCAAAATAATACAATTTTCCGTCTAACAAAAACTGTTTCGCAATGATATCAACGGCTTTGGAGATATTTTCAAGTTCATCTTCAACAGCGAGTGCTACCAATTTGTCTTCATCATTAATCTTTCTGACGATTTCCATTGTAGACAACAAATCAATATTCTTGGTATTTTCGTTTCTGTATTCGGTTATAATGTCGCTCATAATACCTCCCTTTTATATATTTAGAACAATTTGCACGGTAAAATAGTATATTATACTATCGTTTTAAGTAAATTAGCCATTTCGATAGCCGATTTGGCTGCATCTGCACCTTTGTTTCCTGCTTTAGTGCCTGCTCTTTCAATTGCTTGCTCAAGATTTTCTGTAGTTAAAACCCCGAATATCACAGGAATACCGGTTTCAAGAGAAACTGAAGCAATGCCTTTTGAAACTTCTGCACAAACATAATCATAATGCGATGTCGAACCTTTAATTACCGCACCTAACGTTATAACAGCGGAATACTTTCCGGATTTAGCGCATTTTTTAGCAATAAGAGGTATTTCAAAAGCTCCCGGACACCAAACGATATCAATATTTGAATCTTCTACTCCATGACGTTTAAGTTCGTCGACAGCTCCTGATAAAAGTTTACCCCCGATAAACTCATTGAATCTCGAAACTATGATACAAAATTTTTCATTTGTGACAGTTAATAAACCTTCGTATGTTTTCACAATAAATTCTCCCTAAAATACTTGTTCATTATACCATAAAACTCTTATTTCCGCTATTGATAAGCTATTTATCTGTTAATATAACTTAACAGATTGGAGATTTGAAAAATATTTTGTAGAATGTTATAGGGGAAATGTTATTTTTCGTTATTTATAGGAAGTTAGGGATGTTGAAATACAAAAAGATATTATATGTTATTGGCGGTTTATTTTTAACTGTTTTGCCGTCTTGTGCGGCTATGACTTTTCCGAATATCAATATTGGGCTGCAAAATGCCGATACTCCGCAGGATTTTACTAACGGTTTACAGATTTTAATATGGTTAACCATTTTAACGCTTGCTCCCAGTATTTTGATTATGACAACTTGTTTTGTTCGTTTGGCAGTTGTGTTAGCCTTAACAAGACAAGCATTGGGTGCCGGCAACTTACCGCCTAATCAGGTATTAACGAGTCTTGCTTTGATTTTGACATTTTTTATAATGGCACCTACGTTTAATGAAATAAACGAAAAAGCTTTGCAGCCATATATGAACAATCAAATTACGCAACAGGTTGCATTGGATAGGGGAATACAGCCGATAAGAACATTTATGTTTAAACAAACGCATGAAAAAGAATTGGCACTTTTTGTCAGAATGGCAAAAATTGAGAAGCCCAAAACCAGAGATGATGTTCCAACGTATATTTTACTTCCGGCATTTATATTGAGTGAATTAAAGACGGCATTTACAATAGGTTTTGTAGTATATTTGCCGTTCCTTGTTATAGATATTGTAGTATCATCAGTTTTAGTATCAATGGGTATGATGTTTTTGCCGCCTTCAATGATTGCACTGCCATTCAAACTTATTATGTTTGTTATGGTTGACGGATGGTATTTGATAGTGAAGTCGCTTGTAGATAGCTTTGTGAGGTAGGTATGCAGGATATAGTTATTACGCTTTTACAAAAAATGTTTATTCTTACCTTGCAGATGGCAGTGCCGATTTTGCTTGTCGGTGTTGTTTTGGGTTTGATGGTAAGTATATTTCAGACAGTTACGCAGATTCAAGAATCTACATTGACGTTTGTTCCGAAAATCATCGGTTGTGTATTGCTCCTGATATTTCTTTTACCTTGGATGTTTAACGTTTTTATAACATCGGTAAATGAATTTTACAATACAATTCCGCAGCTGATAGGAGCATTTTGATGTTCAATTTGGATGTGCTTTTTTCTGTAGGAAATATAATTCTTTTTATGGCAATTTTAACCCGTCTTTCAGGACTTTTAATGTCAGCGCCGTTGTTTTCGACATATCCGATACCGCCGCAGGTTAAAGTATGGCTTTCCGCATTGATTGCTTTTATTTTATTTCCTATAGTTCAGGTTAATACGACATTTGTGGTTCCTAATTCAGTGCCTGCATTAACTGTAATATTATTTAAGGAGTTTACAATTGGTTATGCAATAGGTTTTTGTGCAAAAATTTTGTTTATCGGAATAGAACTCGGAGTTAACACTTTTACAATTCAAATGGGTTTATCTGCAGACCAAGCGTTGAATCCGACATCAGGCGGAAATTCTCCTGTGTTGAGTCAAGTGTATACTTATCTCGCATCTATGATATTTATTGCACTCGGAGCTCACAGATGGCTTTTCGCCGCAATCTATAATAGTTTTAAAAGCATGCCCATAGGTTATGAAATAACATTTTCGCCGGGTATAATAGAGCAGATTGTAATTATTTCAGGACAGTTATTTTCTTTGGCATTAGGGATAGCAATTCCTATATTTGGAGTTCTTTTTATAACAGATGTTTTGTTGGGATTTACATCAAAAATGATGCCGCAAATGAATATATTTATGGTATCACTTCCGTTAAAAATATATCTGGGTTTATTGTTGTCGTTAATGTTTATGCGTCCGATGGCGGAGCATATGGCTGTAGTAATAGAGCAGTTTTTAACAAAAATTGCAATGATTTTTTAGGAGGAATGAATGTGAGTAGGTGAGCAAGTGAGTAGGTGTAAAAGCGGTTTATAATAAATTTTAAAATAAAAAATAAAAAACTTGGTTTTATTATAAATCACTTAATCACTCAATCACTCAATCACTCAATCACCTGAAGAAAATGGGAAACGAGGCAGCAGAAAAAACAGAAGAAGCCACCGCCCGACGAAAGCAAAAGGAACGTGACAGGGGTAATGTTGCAAAAAGCAAGGATTTTGAATCTGCAATGGTAATGGCAGGGGCAATAGCTTTGCTTGCCGTGCTTGCAAAATACATGTATAACACAATGCTAGGTATGATGCATGATACGTTTTCAAATCTGGAATACTTTGATGCAACTAATGCTATCGGAATGATGTATCCGTATTTTAAGTATTACGGTATGATTGTTTTGCCGTTCTTTGTGTTGCTTGTAATAGTTGCAATTGTTGTAGTAAGAATGGATGTCGGTCAGGTTTTTTCATTTGAAAAAATAAAATTGAGCTTTAAAAATATCAGTCCGCAAAGAGTTATGGAAAATGCAAAAAGGCTGATAAATCCCTTTCAGCCTCGTTCTATGGTAGAACTGGCAAAATCTATTTTAAAAATAGTTATTGTTGCATCTTGCGGTTTTTCTGCGGTAAATAGCAGAAAAGGTGATTTATTGGGCCTCATAGGGCTTGAACCTATGGCAGCACTTACTATTGTAGGTTCTATACTATTTCATATGATTGTTAGTATGTGTCTTGCAATGCTGGTTTTGGGATTTTTGGACAAAAAATATCAAACTTATGAGTACAATAAATCAATTAAGATGACAAAACAAGAAGTTAAAGATGAATACAAAGATACAGAGGGAGATCCCAAAATAAAAGCTAAAATAAAGGCTATCCAAAATCAGATGGCTCGTCAGCGAATGATGTCTGCAGTTCCGCAATCAGATGTTGTTGTAACAAACCCGACACACTATGCAGTTGCAATAAAATATGATAAAACTGTGGCTCCGGCTCCTATAGTAGTAGCAAAAGGCGTGGATTATCTTGCATTCCAAATAAGAGATATTGCAAGAAATAATGATGTACCGATTGTTGAAAACAGGCCTGTTGCAAGAGCTTTATATAATAAAGTTCCGATAGACAGGATGATACCGTCGGATTTGTATGTTGCGGTTGCCGAAATATTAGCTTATGTGTACAATACCCAGCATCGTGAATAAGTAATTTGCTCATAATACTTTTTAAGAAATGTAACAAAATATTTTTTTACTGAAATTTTGTAAAATTTTTATACTTTATTATTTTGTAAGGTAAATAAGAGAGCAAAGATGGTATCTATTCAAAAACACAGTTCAAATATTAATACCGGTCAATTATTAAACGGCCTTATGTTTGCGCAGAATATACTGCAGCAAACAGGTATTATGGGTTCGGTATGGCAATGGCAGGATGTGCTTAATCCGCAATCCTATATGTATACATCGGGTTTTAATACATCTGCATTTGGTACATCAACCTTTGGTACATCAACCTTTGATTCATCAGAAACAAGCTCTGCTTCAACCAAAAATAAATCAGTTACTAAATCTAAATCTCAAACCAAGTCTGAAACAAAATCAGATACCAAGTCAGAAACCGTTTCCGAGACCGAATCGGATGAAAAAATTAAAGACGAAATAAATAAAAAGGCTGTAGAAATTATAAACAAGGAAATAAAAGCACATCTGGAAAATGAAGAAGAAAAAAAACTTCTGGCTGATGTTGTAAAAAAATACACTCTCATTAAAGAAGGTAATCCTAACATATCTGATGCAGAATTAGCAACACGAATGGAAAACTATATTAGAGGCTCTATATATCATTTAAAAGAAACAAAGTTTGGTTTGCAAGGTTATGCCGAAAGTGTAGGCGAAGATTATGGATATTCAAATGAAGTAATATCAGATGAAAGAGTTGCACAAGCAAATGCCAATAATGATTTAGAAGCATATAAGGCCGCATACCATAAACAAGCACAGGAATATATTGAATATTATGATGATAACAATAACGGAAAAGTTGAAGAAAACGAATTTATTAGAAAAGAAGTTGCCAGTCTGACAGAAATGCTGGGTGGTGAAGAACTAAATGCGGAAGAAGGAAATGAAATTCAAAAAGAAGCTAAAATAAAAATAAAAACTTTTGATAAAAATAATGACAATGAACTTGATGAAAATGAAATATCTGCGTACTTATGGGCAAGAAGCAATTGGCACTTGAATGGTAATGAATTGACATATGAGGAATACATGGAATATGAAACGGCAATAGGTACAATAGGATATTTATCAAAGGATGATAAAAGAGATGCAGATGCATGTAGCGCTATTTTAAGTAAATATGACAAAGATTATGATATACGTAAATTACCCGAAGACTTATCAACTTTAGGTTTAACTCCTGAAGAAATTGAAATTGTTGAAAAAGGTTTGCCGGCATTAAAAATCATTTTTGCAAAAGAGGCATTTGAAAACGGATATGATGCTCTTTATACCAAATTAGATAAAGAATAAAAATTTGAGATTAACTATTGCAAAATTTTTTTCAGCATATTATATTAGACGGGTGACAGTATAATATGGGAGCGTAGCTCAGCTGGTTAGAGCGCTTGCCTGTCACGCAAGAGGTCGCGAGTTCGAGCCTCGTCGTTCCCGCCATTTAAGACACCTTCTGGTGTCTTTTTTGTTAGACGACTCGGCTCTCACGAGTTCTCGCTATCGGATTATTGCTTCACACTACGCAGTCGTTCATTCAATTTTGCTATCGCAAAATTTTCATTCACTTTGCTTCGTGCCACTTCGGCGTTTCGTTCGCTACGCTCACTTCAGCCTACGCAAAATCCGACTCGTCGTTTCCGCCATTAAAAAAGAACCACTTTTGTGGTTCTTTTTTTATTAAAACAATCACTTATCCCAACATCTAATCAGATTGCCATTATCATCATAATCTCTGGAGATTTCTTTTTTACCATTTTGTTTGTTTGAGTAACTAACTATATTGCCTTTGTCATTATACATAACTTGTTTTTCTATGCCTTTATTTTCATACCATATATTATACCAATCGTCTGAGCTGTTACCGTATTGCGTTTTTTTAATTCCGCCATCCGACATTGTCTCAGTTATGTTATGACCGTGAATTATACCGTCTTTATAGTTATATAAAAACTCTGTTTTTTTATTTTCATTTTCAATAGTTTGTAAAATTCCTTCTGGTTCAAAAGAATATACATCTCCATTATTTGAAATTATTTTTTCAAGTTTTCCATTTGAATAATATTTTCTTTCGCCTTCTATAGCATTAATTTTGTTAATATCTATGTTATAAAATGGAGAAGGTTCAAGATTTGTTAAATCAATATCATTTTTTCCGGTATTGGAATCTATTGATTCGGATTTGACCGTTTTTCTACTGTAAGGTTTTCCTTCCATTAGATATAAATCGGTTGATTCATTATGCATTCCTTCTGATTCGAATGCCTCTATACATTTCCTATTTTTATCATAATATGCAAAACTACTGTATTGTTTTCCATTTTCTGTATAATGTTTAGAAATTGAATACTCACCTTCATTAGGTAAATATTCCAGTTTAATATCATTTCCATCAGAAAATTTTTTATATTTTGTAATTTGTACAGGTTTTCCATCTTTGTACCAAGTAGAGTACTCTGTTCCGTCAGGCAAATTTTTACTTATACCTTCAAAAATACCGTTATCATAAAACATTTCCCATTTGACATCAGGGTTATTTTCTTTTGTGATACTATAATGAAGCCCATTATCTCTAAAATAGTATGTTGTATTATCATTTATAATCCTTACAAGGTCTCCATTAGAATTGTATATTTTTTCGCCCTTAATATCTTCAACTTTTGTTGGGATATTCAAAGGTTTTATTATCGGCAAATTAAATAATTCATTCTTATTTACAATTGAATAATTATATGCAGCCAAGGCTTCCGTTCCTTTAAAGGACACCGACGGGGAAATCCTATTATTTTGAATAGGATTAGTTATGTTATTATCGTTCTTTAAATAACTTAAAGGCAAATTATTATTTATGTAAATAGAATCAATAAAATTTTGCATGCAAAAACCTTCCATATATATAAAACCCTGATGAATAAAAAAATTGCTATATATGTTAAGTATATTTTGAATTTGTTACAATTATTTATGCAACGAACCGAGTTTTTCAATCATAGAGCAGATTTTGGCCACATTTGAAGTGGATAAATATTTTATATATTTTGTTACAAAAAGTTCGAACCTTGTGTCATCAACCCCGCCATTAAAAAAAGCCACCTAGTGTGGCTTTTCTTTTTAAATTATAGAGCAAACTTTATCCTATATAACCTGCCTTATATGCAGCCCAACCAATTGAACCTAACGGATAACTACGTTCAATCACCATCTGATGTGCTTCATATGCACGATTCGGATATCTGTTATCAGGTCCGCCTTTACCGTTAAATCTACTCATGAAGTCATTTGCCGTCTCACCATTCTTAAATTTTTCAATTGCCAGTTCATAATATTTTTTTCTATGAGTATGAGAATCACCATAACTCTTACCGACACGCTCATTTAATAACTCAAGCAATCTGTCTTTGCTACGCCCTATCCAATAGCCTTCATCTACTGATATGTCTTTTTCATAAAAAATCTTACAAAACAAATTGAATAAATCAGTGTTTGCTTGTTTCCGAAAATCAGTTATCATAATACTAAACATATTAGATTTAAGTATTTCTTTTTCAAGGTTAATACAATCCTTCCTTTTTTGGTTAACTTTACGGCATTCTTTTCTAAGAACCTTGTCACAGAACTTATCTTCTGTTTCTTCATTCGCTATTAATGTTGCAAACTTTTCTGACATCAAATGTTTGCGAAAAGATTCTACTATTTCTTCTTCAGGATACACGACATAATAATCATTCCCTGGGCAGCGAGGACAAGGATCCCACTCTTCCCTCAACGTAGCTGCTTTATTACATATCTGCCGAAAATCTTTTTCATTTATGGTCATCTCTTTTAGCTTATTGAAGTAAATATCAAATTGCTGCAATTTACTTCTTAAGTCAAGCATTCTTGCCATATTACTGTCTGCTTTTACTTTTGTTTTAATTGATATTCCGAAATTTTGCGAGTAATTATTTGGGTAAATACCAATCGAAATAATATTCATTTTTAAAATCCCTTCGTATTCTGTGCTATGTAATTTATTGAATATAAAACCCGTAAAAAAATTTTTTGCTAGTTAGCTTAAATAATATTTATAATTTTTAAATTCACAATTAATTTGTATATTTTATCTGCTTCAGGAGTAAATAAATCCAGTAAATATCTCTTAAAGGGTTCGAACCTTGCGTCATCAACCCCGCCATTTACAATAAAAAGCAGACCATATATGGTCTGCTTTTATTATAGATTATTTTGGTAGACTGAAGTCTACCCTACTGTCTTTTTTTTATTTTCAGGCATTGTCTGTCCTATAAACCATAAATAATTAGCTTGCGGTACAACTGCTACTTTTATATACCACATGCCATTCACTTTGAACATCACAATTTTTATGTGAAACAAGGTTCCCATTTCCATCAGTAAATCTTGTACCTGTACAACCACCTATATAAGAATCATAGACAAAAAAATACACATCTCTGCCGCCGCCTTTTTCTTTACCTATTTTTGCCAGGCAATCACCAAATTCTAAATCAAAAAATTTCATAATAATTTCCTTTCGATGTAAAGCTACAAAACTTCAACATGTATATCGGCAAATTTTTAAAAAACTTTAAGGATTTTCAAAAAATTTCTACAATTGAATGAGAATTGTTACTATTATCTAGTTTACAATTGTAAATTCAAATACATTTTCTCCGAGAATTTTTGTTGAATATTCTTCTATAAATTTTATAACGTCATCAGTTACTTCATTTGCCGGTATTTTTATTAAGCAAACAGAATCCTTATAGGTGTTTAATATTTCAGGTAGCCGATTTATTGTTTCTTTGTGATTATATTTTGAATGTCCGTTACTTTGCATTAAATGAACAAAAATATCGGTATATATTTTTTTATCGCTTGCAAAACATGCGGTTACGCTTGTAGTGTCTTTTTTATTTTGAATTTGTCTGTAATAACTTAAAAGTTTTGAATGTCTTAATAATGATTCCGGAGCCAGATAAAATAATGCCGGATATTTAAATGCTATTTTCAGAAAGTCTTTTTTTGTCATATTAAAGTTTTGAGCGGAAAGTTCTATGTTTTTGTTTAATGTTGCGGGAGCTTGATAGAATAGTGACGGTTGGCTTAATGCTGCTTTGATTAATTCTTCTTTTTTGCATTCTAATAATTTTGTTAAGGTTTCTATATTTTTATTCAATGTTTGTGGAGATTGATAAAATAATTGCGGTTGTTTCAATGCAGCTTTTACGAATTCTTCTTTTGATATGTCAAACAATTTAGCAGATGTTTCCGTATTTTTATTTAATGTTTCCGGAGATTGGCAAATTATTGCGGGGTTTCTTAGTACGGCTTTCATTAATTCTTTTTTGGGAATACCTGACAATTCTGTTAAAGTTTCCGCATTTTTATTCAATGTTTGTGGAGATTGATAAAATAATTGCGGTTGTCTCAATGCAGCTTTTACGAATTCTTCTTTTGATATGTCAAACAATTTAGCAGATGTTTCCGCTTTTTTATTTAATGTTTCAGGAGATTGGCAAATTATTGACGGATTTCTTAGGATTGCTTTTATTAATTCTTTTTTTGGAATACCTGACAATTCAGCCAGAGTTTCCGCATTTTTGTTTAATGTTTGTGGAGATTGGTAAAACAGATGCGGGTCTTTAAGTGCCGTTTGTATCAATTCTCTTTTATTTACACCCAATAATTGTCCTAATATTTCTATATTTTCGTTTAAGGTATCAGGGGATTGATAAAGCAGTTGAGTTTTTTTAAGTGCTGCTTTTATAAATTCTTCTTTTGATATTTTAAGCAATTTAGCAGAAGTTTCTACATTTTTATTTATTGTTTCCGGATATAAATAGCGAAATATGTAATTATTTGACACTATTTTTAATCCGTCTTCAAATTTTATTCCCAAAATTTCAGAGAGTTCAGATATTCGTTTCTTGTCTTCTTTAGGGATTGTACCATTTTTTGCCTGTATTCTTAATATGCCTGTGTGTACAGCAGTATTAACTCTGTCTGATGAAACATTTTCTTCTTCAGCTATTTCTTTATATGTTTTTCCTTTACTGCGGGCTTTTAGTCTGCTTATTGTTTTTGGGGGCAAGTCTGTACTGCTTTGTATGGTATGGTTTAAAGTTGTCTTTATTTTGTCAATTTCTTCTGCTGATTGAGGTACGGTTAAATTATCTTCTGTAATAAAATCTCCTAAAGAGCTCTTTGAATGCTCTGTTAATGGTGTGTCAAGCGAAAGTTCTTTTCGCCATTCCTGTTTCACCAAATTTTTATCCGGTTTATATTCATCTATTTTGCTGATTAAATACTCAATGTTTGTGTTTTTGCCGATTTTGCAAATAAGCTCCAGAAACAATACCTTAATATCCTGGATTACTTCTTCCAAAATATAAGTTGATTTTGCTTTGAGATTTCCTTCTTCAATAATGTATGGTTCAAAAAGGTTATATAATTCTATAATTAATGAATCTTTTTTTGATTTTACAATTTCCGGTAAAGCTAAATCTTTTATCAGTGATTTTGCTTTGGCGGCATCTTTATATTCTAATTTTATTAGCCCAAAGCTTGGATTTTTAGTATTTGATTTTTGAATTTCCTGTTTGTCAGGGTAATAAGCCGGAGTTGAAAAAACATTAATTTTCATTGCCAGATTCTCTTTTTAAAATGATGTTCTATTTGACATAAAAAACATAAAAAAAAATTTTTGCTATTTAGAAAAAATAGTATAACAGCAAAAAATATTGGTAGAAAGCTTAGTAAAATATGCCGGATGCTCAAAGGGTATAAATCTTATAAAATATTTAAAATGCCAAGAACCATAAGTTTAAAATAAACAACTTTAAACCAAAAGAAATAAAAAACATAAAAATACGCTTATTGCGTTTGCTAAAAACATCCAACAGAATATTTTTTTGAAATTTAGTTTCAAAGTCAATTTGATGTACAAACACTCTATAAATGTATTTATTAATATTACGAGTACGTATGATACAAGCCAATGGCTCCAGTGAAATGTCCCTATGCCAAATTTATCATATGCATGGAATACAAAATCAAAAATAAATTCAGCTCCGAGACCAAACAAAGGAATTAATATAATTCCGAGAACAGTTGTAATTAAATTCATAGCAATAGCAGTTATTGATGCTATTTTCCAACTGATTTTAGTAAAATATCTGACAAATAATAATTCAATAATCAAACCAAGAATAATAACTTTAAGGCTTAACATACCCTTCGTAATATATAATGAGGGCCATACAATATCGGCATTTGTCGGTAATATTGTCAGAATAGTTATTAATAAAAAATATTTTATAAATTCTTTAATATTCATAAAATAATTTTACATCGCAAAAGAAATAAATGTTTAAAACTTCTACAAGATGAATACTTTTGGTTTTGCCTAAACATCCGACTAAATATCTCAAACCCGGTATACTTTACCTCAAAATCTCTGATACAAATGTAAAATAACAGTCGGTTTGAGAAGAAAGAACACAGATTTTGATAATCATTTTGGTGCAAAAAATTGCACCCTACCGACTCCCAGTAACCTCTTATAGTAATTATATCATAAATTTTATGCGATTAAAAATTTTTATCATTTTTATAAGTAAACTAGCAAAAAATATTTTCTGAAATTTTCTTATGCTAGAATAAATTTATCTATGAAAGTCAATTCTGTTAAACAATTTGTTAAAAGTAATATCTCGCAATTTGAAAAAAGCAAAGGCAACTGCCATACAAACCGCTGCTTTTATCTTTATGACAAAAACAATGTTTATCGTGGCGAATACGGCTATATCCGTTTTCCTGCAAAAAATATCCATGGGGTGATAACTTCCGATTCCATGTCAATGACAAAGATTATGAATGATAAACTTAAACAGGCACTGCAAGAAATTGTTTATATCGAGAAAAAATATACCAAATTCTATAATCCTCTGTCTGATGACCGTTTAAAAACGGAAAAATTCCCGACAGAAATTACGACAACTACAACGATTATGGATTTTATTAATGATAAATTCACGACATTCAGAACGGTAAGTAAACTTAAAAATAAACTGCAAAGGATGCAAAAAGAGAATCCAGATTTTATATATTCGGATAATTTTGTAATCTATGAGCCTTTAAAAGAGAAACCGCAATACGAAAAAACGGTAGAAGTAATAAAAGAAGGTTCGATATCCGAAACCGACAAGGATAATCGTGGCAAAAAAGGTCATTCGAACCAAATTCCGTATATGTATTGGTAGTTATGAATACGAAAAATTTAAACACTTAAGAAAATTTTAGAGGCACTTTCGGCTGCTTTTGCCCGCTCGGCTTTGGAGTGTCTTAATGCTTTTTCGATTGCAGCTCGTGCTTTTGCCCACTTTTTGGAATCGATTTTTATGATTTTGTCAGGATTTCTTTTTGCGTACGCAC
>JAEEGL012310539.1_pt1 | contig 35959 bp, 30 predicted proteins | sample 9134231 | NCBI WGS metagenome assembly JAEEGL01 (sample SAMN16246548, study PRJNA631951) | gut metagenome | biome: gut microbiome; feature: rumen; material: fiber-attached | host: Bos | place: Iran: Karaj | collected 2018-10
ACCAACGAGGAAATGACGCAGAACACCTTCATGTGCAAGATGACCACACGCATGAACGAAACACTTCCAATCACATCGACTATCTTCACCGACGTCAACAACACCAAACCGCGCATCCTTTTTGACACCATGCTCGCCTGCGATGCCTCCATCTCACTCCGCGACATGAGCGTCACCCCTTACGTGGTCGACGACGATGACTTGGTCGACACCAACATCACCTGGTGGTATTTCTACAACACCGTCTATAACAGTGGCGGCAACGACCCCTCGCCGGCACTCATCCTCGACAGCGCCCAAGGCGGCACCGTCAACTTCCAGTTCCCCGCCGCTGGCAACTACTGCGTGCGCGTCCGTACCTCCGCTTTCGATACCTCCTGCTGGAACGAGAAATTCTTCAACATCCGCACCATCAAAGCACCGCAACCGGTCGTCCAACTGGAACGCAACAACCTCTGCCGGGGGGACCAAATCACCCTAATCAACCGGACACAGAATGCCGTCTACCACGAATGGACAATACACCTTCCTACAGGTGACACAACAATCGTCAGCGAAGGACCGGCATGCTTCTTCACCTTTGATACCACCACGCGCGTCACCATGCGCACCCGCGACAACAGTTTCTTCCTGAAAGATACCAACCTCGACGGCACTCTGGACCGCGTGTACTGCTACACCTCCATCGACACCACTGTCTTCGTGCAGAACTACCCCGTTCTTACGGTGTCGGGCGACACCATCGTCTGCAACGGTGACCACTCGGACATCCATGTCACCGCCGACATCCCCGGATGCACGTTTAACTGGTATTCGGTAAGTGGAGGAACCATTCCTTATGTAGAGAACAGCGACATTCTCTCCACCATCCTCACCCAAGACCGCCCCTACTGGGTCAAAGCGACAAGCCCGTTCGGCTGCGAGACCTGGGACAGCGTATACCTCTACCTCGTCAACCCGTCACTCAACTGCAGCAGAGACAAAATCTGCACGGGAGACACGGTGATACTTTGGGCGGGTAAAGCTGCCACCTACGAATGGACAGCATCCACTTTCGACCCGAGTTTTGTCGGCCAGGAAGGCAAAGACACCATACGTGTCACTCCTACCGAGACAACTACCTATACGGTTATCGGACATGGATCCAACGGCTGCGGTGCAACAGCTCTCAGCCAGAAAATCACAGTATACCCCTATCCGATACTGAGTTTCAGACTGTCACCCGACTTCATCGACTCGGAGAATCCCTCTGTACAGTTTACCGACTTGTCTGAATACGGCACAACATCGCTGTGGGACTTCGGAAACGGACACACTTCGACAATCCGTTCTGTAGTCTATACCTTTACCGACCTCAGCCAAGAATCCATATTGATCGGTCTTACCTCCGGCAACGCATTGGGTTGCACAAGCGACACGAGTTTCTATCTGCCCGTCGGCATTTTTGCCGTATGGTTCCCCAATGCCTTTACCCCGAAACTGGAAACCAACAATATCTTCAAGGCTTATACCGCCAACGAACTGGAAGATTATAAACTGTATATTTACGACCGCAATGGTTCTCTCATCTTCCAAACCACCGATATCGAAGAGGGTTGGGACGGAACCTACAAAGGCAAGGAATGCAAATCAGGTGCCTATGTCTACATTGCCACTTACTATCGCAAAGACAGCGACATCCTCTTGTCAAGGAAAGGCACCGTCACTTTGATACGCTAACGTCCGCCATTGTCTTTTATGGCTTCGACACCTCTCGAAATACTCCAGAAATACTGGCATTACGATGATTTCCGCCCACTACAGGCGGAAATCATCGCTTCTGTTTTGGAGGGCAACGACACCTTGGCACTGCTCCCCACCGGTGGAGGAAAGTCTCTCTGTTTTCAAGTGCCGGCATTGGCACGCGAAGGTGTCACGCTGGTTATCTCGCCGCTGATTGCGTTGATGAAAGACCAGGTAAGGCAGCTGCGCGAACGCCATATCCCGTCGGCATGCCTCATCGCCGGCATGGGACATCAGGAAATAGAAATGGTGCTGAACAACACCCTCTATGGCAAAATCAAACTGCTGTATGTCTCCCCGGAGCGATTGTGCAGCAGGACCTTCATCGACCATTTCCGCCAGATGAATGTCAGTATGATTGCCGTCGACGAGGCACACTGTATCTCACAATGGGGCTACGACTTCCGTCCGCCCTACCTGGAAATAGCAAACATACGCAGCCTCCATCCCCACGCACCGGTCCTGGCACTTACCGCCACCGCCACCCCTGAGGTGGTGCAGGATATCTGCAATCACCTCAATTTCCGGAAAGGACGTCTGTTTCAGAGCAGTTTCCTGCGACCCAACCTTTCTTACTGCGTCCGTAAGGAGAAAGACAAAATAGGGGCTTTGCTGCATATCGTCCAGTCGATTGGCGGCAGCGGCATCGTCTATGTACGCAACCGGCGCCGGACAATTGAAATAGCCCGTCTACTGTCGGAACACGACATCCCCTCCGCCGCCTACCACGCAGGCATCGAAATCAAAGAACGCGACCAGCGGCAACAGGAATGGACCCGCTCCCGAAACGGCGTCATGGTAGCCACCAACGCCTTCGGTATGGGTATCAATAAAGCGGATGTGCGATTCGTCATCCATCTGGACATCCCCGAATCGCCCGAAGCCTATTTCCAAGAAGCCGGACGTGCCGGTCGCGACGGTAAAAAGGCCTTTGCGATACTGGTCTACAACGACGAGGATGTCGAAAGGCTACATAAAGGGCTGGAACGCGACTTCCCTCCCTTGAGTTTTATTAAGAATGTATACCGCGGTGTCTGTAACTACTACCAAGTGCCGGTAGGTTCGGGACTCGACAGCCGATACGACTTCCATCTGGAGGAAATATGCCACAACTATGGTTTCGAGCCTTATACCTTTTTTGTTGCGCTGAAATTCCTGGAACGCGAGGGTCTCATCGCCCTTCCCGAACACAACGAACTACAGTCCAAAATATTTATCCCCATCGGCAAAGAGGAACTGTACCGTTTCCAGATGGAGAACCGGAAAATGGGCGATATGCTGACCCAGATACTCCGTCTCTACGGCGGCATCTTCACCGACTTCACACCCATCAGCGAAGCCCGAATAGGCAAAAGCTGCAATCTCAACGAGACACAGGTAATCAACGCACTCTCGGAATTGAACCGGCTGCAGATGGTGGTCTATCAAAAAAAAACCACACATCCGCAGATTTTTTTCACCTCGCCCCGCATCGAAATCGACAACGTCCACATCAGCGACCGCAACTACAAAGAACTGCGGCAAGCATCAGAAAAACGACGCAACGCCATGTTGCATTACATAGCTGATACGGAACACTGCCGCAGCCAGCTACTGCTGCACTATTTTGGCGAACAAACAGCGAACTGCTGCAATGTGTGCGACAACTGCATCGCACAAAACAAAAAACCTAAATCCGAGACTTTCACCAAGGACAGCCTTGCCCAATCCGTCATGAGACTGCTGTCGGAACAGTCACTGACCATTCGGCAACTGGCACAACAACTGCCGACAGCAGACAAAGACCAGCTGGCTTCCGTCGTGAAAGAGATGCTCGACAAAGAGACTATAACTATGGATCAGGATTTCCGCATGAGTTGCTGCAACTCATAATAAAGACGGGAAACAGGCAGTCCCACCACGTTGTAATAACAGCCTTCAATACGCTCCACTCCCACCATGCCTATCCATTCCTGAATGCCGTAGGCGCCCGCTTTGTCCAGACAACTGCCTTGGGATACATAACGGCGGATAGTCTCGTCGCTCAACGGACGGAATGTCACGGTGCTCTTTTCGGTAAACACCACCTGTTGCGTCGCCGTTTTCAGACAGACGCCGGTATAGACCTGATGGGAATCGCCCGACAGGGAATGCAACATCGCCTCTGCCGCAGCACTGTCGTGAGGTTTACCCAATACCTCGCCCCGGTGCACGACAACCGTGTCGGCTGTCACCAATACCTCATCACGCTGCAACGGCTGACGATAGCCTTTGGATTTAAGCAGCGCCAAACCCGCCGCTATCAATTCCACCGGTGTACCGGGTTCCACCACCTCCGCTACATCGACATCCACAAAACGTACAGGAAAGCCCAACTGTGTCAGCAACTGACGCCGACGGGGGGACTGGGATGCAAGCAAAAGTGTAGTCATGAAAAAGAATAACGATTAAAAATCGCCGTAACGGTTGTTGCCACCGGATTTCCGGTTGTTTTTTGTCTGTTTTCCGGCCTTGAAGGTCATCTCCATCGCCACATTGCCTTTTTCGTCATACATCACCCATTTTCCTTCTTTCTCTCCGTCGACAAATGAACCCATTTCTTCCGGTTTGCCGGCACTGTTATAACGCTCGTAGCGACCGTGCCATGCGCCATTCTTGAAGTGAGCCCTGTATTCCACCTTGCCGTTGGGGTAGTAGCGAACCTCCTCGCCGTCCTTCATGTCGTCGATGTAGTTCATCATATAGCGGATGCGGCCATCGTCATAATAGCCCTTCCAGGTACCATTTTTCTTGCCTTTGCGGAACGTACCCACGTAGTCAATCTTGCCGTCCTCGTACCAGGAGGTCCACTCACCCTCCTCCTTGCCGGCTACAAACAGGCCTTCATGGAGTTTATTGCCCGACTCGTACCATGTGGTCCATCGTCCACTCTTGTCACCGTTGACATAGTCGCCCTCGCGCCATTTCTCACCGGTTTCATAGTAATAGGTCCAGGTGCCTGTCTCCAATCCGTTTTCATAATAGCCCCGAATACCCAGACGTCCGTTGGTGCGCCAATAGAAGAGCCACTCGCCCTGTTGTTCTCCATTCACCAAGGAACCTTTCATATCCACTTTGCCCGTTTCAGTCCACCATGTGGCTGGACCGCTGAGCTCGTTGTTTTTGTAGGTGCCCTGGAATTTCAACTGGCCGTTTTCATGCCACTCCTTGGAGACACCCTGCTTGACACCTTTCACAAATGGAATCTCGTCCTTCTGCTGACCATTGGCATACCACGATTTGTAGGGTCCTTGTTTCAGGCGATCCACCACAAGCACTTCGCTCTTGAGCGTGCCGTCGTGGTACCACTCGCGGGTATAGCCATGCTCATAGTTCTCCACAGCACATTTGGCACCATCCTCATAATAGACATTCCAAGTGCCGATTTTCTCTCCGCGCATATTGTAGCTTCCTTCCTGATAGACCTTGCCGTTCTGATGCCACCAGGTCCATGCACCGGTACGGACACTGTCGTCGGTCATCATTCCCTCCACCGCGGCATGCTGCCGTGCGGCATCGTAAAATTTCTGGTATCGGATTTGACCCTGCACATGGAATGCAATGCAACAGGCGGTCAACAAAAGAATAATTTTCTGCATAACGGGAATAGTTTTAAGCAACAAATAAAAAGAGGTTCAACCCACTTATTCTGAATAGACAAAATGTATGCGGATACGATTGTTCGCAGTGGCGGTGGCATCGTAACCATTGAGAATGGTATGGGCTGCCGAGGAACGGCGTCCGCTGAGAATCAACAATGTGCCATAGTCCACGCCGTTTCGAATCAGTTTCTGCAAATGCTGTGTGATACGCAGGCGGTAACAGCCGGTTTCGGCATTGTAGCTGCCGTCAAATCCTTGATAGGTGAGGGCGTCGTACATGTCGGGGATATTAACCACCGTGCCGTCGCTGTAGTATTTCAAGGCTGCCAGCAACTCGGGCTTCTTATCCATCGCTATGTCCGCCACAGGAAGTATCAACTCGGCATAGTGTATGATGGCAAACGGATGAGCGGCTTTGAACTGCTGAACAAAAGCATTGAAGTCCAACTTGACGTTGGTGCCTCCCATCGGACTCAGGTAGACGTAGCGGCTTCCGTCAATGGAATCGCTACGATTGGAGTTGAAAGTGGCAAGAGTTCCGATATAGTGGTTCTTGTACTGGCTGAAATGGGTAGCCGAGTGACCGATAGTGAACTCATAGGTACGGTAGACCGATTCGTCTTCGTTCTGGTAGGCGTAATAGACGGTCATTCGGGTGGCTGCCGCAGCCAGATTGACAGTAGCCATTTGTGGAGTGCCGTCGTTCACCAGACGAATACGCAAACCTTTCATGGCTTGGTCAAAGTCGGCTGCCGTGAGATAGGTCTGATTGTCCAACAGCGACAGAATGTTGCTGTTCAACTTCATATTCACCACCATGGTATCGGTCTCTTCCACACGGACAATGTCATTAAAGAAACATTTGTCACCGACAGGTATCTCGTCGTCGGCATAATAGGCGGAGTCGGTCATCATACACTGCGCCAACTGATAGACTTCAAAATGGAGCTCGCGATACGACTTGGCTGCGGGTGTTGAACTGTAAATCTCCGTGATGGCCAACGACAGCACCACGGAGTCAATCCGACAATAGGAATCGAAAGCTACGCCATCACCGTTGGGCGAGGCCACCTGCGTGAAAAGCACAGCTTCAGAATTGCCGAATTGATTGTCGCTGTAACAACCCACCAGCGCGCTCGAAAAGCCACTGGTAAGAAGCGAATCGTCAAAAACGGTATAGGCCACACCGTATGCCGTGTCGGAGACACCGTCGTAGAAAGTATTCGGATCTTGGAGTTCGATGCCCAAGGCGGTCTCCTTCTCTGAACAGGAACCCGCCACAAACAGCACCGCCGCCAACAGGACTGCCGACAGCGGGAACTTCTTTATTTTATTCAGAATAAGCGATTGAAAAGTCATAAAACAGTAACGAATGTAAATCTTTGGATAGGATATGAAGTGCGTGTTAATTGTTGATATTGCTTCCGATAATGGAATCGTACAACTTGTTGATTTGTTCATAGAAGACCGTGCGATCGGGATTGTAGTCCACTACATGCTTTTTGTTTTCCTTGGCAAATGCCACCAACTCGGGGTTGGCGTTGGGCGATGCAATGACAATACCATGAGCATAAGTGATGGCAGCTTTGGAGAGGGTCATATAGTCGAGATTCTCAAACAGACGCAAGTCTTTGGCAGTGGCGCCGTCAGCCTTGAGTTTGCGTTCCATGTCGGGACCGAAATCGCCCTTGAAGGCATCGTCGGTCAGCGAAAACACCGTCTTGGTGCCCGAGAAGAAGGCATTCTCTTTATTGATGCGACGCAGGTAGAAAGGAATCATACAGGAAAACCATCCGGTGAAATGAATCAGATGCGGCTGCCAAGCCAACTTGCGCACAGCCTCAAGCGTACCGCGACCAAAGAAAAGAATACGCTCATCATTGTCTGTACAGAACTTGCCGTTGTCGTCAAAGAACCCTTTATGTCGCGTGAAGTACTCTTCATTATCGATAAAATAGACCTGCATGCGCGCCGTCGGAATCGAACCCACCTTGATAATCAGCTGATGATCGGCATTGTTGACAATAAGATTCATACCCGAAAGACGGATTACCTCATGCAACTGGTTCTTTCTCTCGTTGACATTGCTGAAACGTGGCATAAACACACGGATTTCACGCCCTTTTTCCTGGACAAATGAAGGCAAATAACGTCCTATATACGAACTTTCCGTCTCTGGAACGAAAGGCATAATCTCCTGATTCACATAAAGTATTCTTCCCTTTCCCATATTTTTATATATTGTTTATCCGTTGCAAAAATACGAAAAAAATTCAATATGAATCGCTGAATCATCAAAATTATTCTTATCTTTGCCTTTTGAACAGGTGTTCTTCTTTTATCATAAAACATTTTTTTTCACACATTTAAATCCGTGCAAGACAAATCTTTTTTTAGCGAATCCGAGATTCCGTTTCTCTCCAAAGCAGAACAGTATTGCGCCCTAGCCGAGCAATGCCGCTCTTCTGTCATGGACAAACTGACGCGATGGGGTGCCGGGCACGAATTGGCGGAAAGAATCGTTACCCATCTGGTGAAAAAAGATTTCATCAACGAATCTCGCTTTTGCCACATCTATTGCGAATCCAAACTCTCCCTACAAAAATGGGGACGTATCAAAATGGCTTACCAACTGCGCGCCAAACGCATCGACAAGCATCTTATCGACGAGGCACTGAAGAATTTGAACAATGAACAGTACCACGACGTGCTGCTACAGCTGGCACAAACCAAAGCCGCCACCATCCATGAAAACGACCCGCTCAAACACCGTGCCAAACTGACCTCTTTCCTGGTCTCACACGGATTCGAAAGCAACGAAATCAACAACGTACTCAACGAAATCAAGGAACTGCCGGAGAATTGACAAGCCTTTTAACACTACCCCTAACTTTAGCTTCAGCCACCCTTCCGACGATACTCAAGACCCACCATTAAAACGTGAAACTTAAAACGTTAAACCAACCATACAAAAACTTATAAAACTCACAACCTGTCATGACAAAAAAAATACTTTTTCTTGCAGCTACAGCACTGCTTTTTTTTCAAACAGCCAAAGCTGACAACGATCCCGTACTTGTCGGCAACATCAACAACCTGACTTTCGCCACCGCAGACGACTCCACCGCCACACCCAAAGGCGTCTGGACTACCTCCTCGACCCCTGCGCTCAAAATCGGCGAGTTCATCTACCACAACTGGTCGGCTACCGGCAACTCCCAAATCGACATCACCGCCACCTTCTTCGGCAACTATAAATACACCCACCCGAAGTTCGTATGGGACAATGTCGTCGACCTCGCCTACGGCTATGCCTGGCAAGACCTCGACAACTCGGCGGAAGACAGCGTCGGAGGCCGTTTTGAAACGCATCGCAAAAGCAACGACAAAATCGACCTCACTTCTGCCATCTCCTGGAAAGCCTACAAAGATTGGGGCGCCAGTTTCACGGCCAACTTCAAATCCCAGTTCGGCAAAGGCTACACTTACGAAGGCATCGGCTACAACGCCATCGCCACCGAGGTCTCCAGCTTCCTTGCCCCGGGTTATCTGACCACCGCTCTCTCTTTCGAGCACAAGAAAGAAAACTGGTCGGTGTCGCTCTCTTTCCTGACCGGCAAAACGACTTTTGTCATCGATGACTCACTCATCGTCCACGGCAACAACTATGGTGTGATTCAAGACGAAGGCTTCGACCCCGCCGACCCCACAACCTACGACCTCATCAAGCATTCCTACTTCGCTCTCGGTTCCTACCTCAAAGCGCAATATCTGAAAAAAGACATTCTCCCCAGCCTCGACCTCTACGCCCGTCTCGAACTCTTCTATGACTACAAGAAACCCAAAAACATGGGCTGGGGCGACAACATGGCTACCGATTCCAGATACACTCTCGGCGAAGAAGAGACTTGGGCCGAACTGCAGGATTTCGGATGGTTCAAACGTCGTGGCTTCGAGACCGACTTGGATTTTGAATTGAAACTGGACTACCGTTTCTCGAAATACATCGCGGCCAATTTCGCCGTCAACCTGAAATGGGATACCGACTTCAGTGGCATGGGCAAATGGGGTCACTGGCAAATCTACCAAATGGCCGGCGTCCAAATCTTCTTCAACTGGAAGACACCGAAAGAATAAACGCTTAACGCCAAAAACATAAAAAGAGAGACGAGCACGCACTCGTCTCTCTTTTTTATTGAATCGGAAAGACGTTTCGTCAATCGTAAAAGCGAATCCTACAGGGGCTGGTGGCACGGATGCCCAGATACTGGGCAATGGAAGCGCCATTCATGGCCAATTGCAAGTATCCTGTATGCGACACGGTAAGGAGCAGGTTTCCCATCCGCACATCATTGTAATGCATGCTGACCGAACGTATCGGCTCCCTGCCTGCACGATTGTCGAAATCGACGGTGAAACGTCTTCCCGCACGCAACGTCTCGAAATCATCATAGCGCACATTAAGCTGCGCATTGCCATAGGAATCGATATAAGTCACCGCCGCATTGATGCCGTTGCTGTCGGGCGGCTGCACCAACGGACGAATGAGTCGGAAGCCCTGGGTTGCAGTCCCCAACGATTCCAATGCGACACCATCGACTAGTTGTCGCACCACGTCACAAAACAAATCGTAGGCGAGAAAAGTGTAGGAATCCAACCCCTCGGGCAACGGCAACGAAACAATACTGTCGGGCATCTCCTCCAACGCCCACGAAAGCGGACGTTGCTCGCTGCAAATCAAATATTGTCCTTGATACATCGCTACCACGGGCTCGGGCTTGAATCGAGCGCCTCCCTCCCCTTGCATCGGAGGCTCCACTTTCGACGGCTCACATCCCACATCCACAATATGGAGAGTTCCTTTCGGGAATGAAAGACATCCGTAGCGAATCATCTGCATCAACGTCACCACATCATCCCATTTCTGTTCGTGGCTTAAGTCCACAATACGCACACCGGGAATCGACGAAAAAAGTCGTCCCTTCACCTTCGCAGCAAAGAAATCACGGCTGCCCCAATCGGTTGTGAGCGTAACAATAGGTGCTTCCATTTTCTGTCTCAAGATGCATTAACCGTTTGTTTGTCAGAATATAATATATTTTTTCCCAACAAACATCAACATCGCAAAAATACGAATAATCGTCGGATTGACAAAAATTATTATCTTTGCATGCGTTCTCCTCCGGTAAAAATAAAACAAATCAGCATGAGAAACAATACACTAAAACGATTCAAATCGCTCGGTCTGCTACCCAAAATCCTTATCGCCATTGCCTTGGGTATTGGCTGCAGTTTCTTCTTTCCTGGATGGGCCGTACGCATATTCCTGACTTTCAACTCCATCTTCAGCAATTTCCTTGGCTTGTTCATTCCGCTGCTAATTATCGGACTGGTGGCACCGGGCATAGCCGACCTGGGGAAAGGCGGTGGACGGCTACTGCTCGTCACCGTAATCATTGCCTATCTCTCCACCATTGCCTCCGGGACCTTCACGCTGGTCTCGTGCAGTCTGGCCTATCCGCAACTGCTGGGTGACGGCTTGGGATCCCTGGGCAACATCAATATGAGCACCTCTCTATTGCCTTATTTCACCATCGAAATGCCGCCGTTCATCTCCGTTACCTCGGCACTGGTCATCGCCTTCATTCTGGGACTTTCGGCTGCCATCATCGAAGGCCACGCCATCCGTGACGTGCTGACCGACACCAAAGACATCGTGACGCTGATTATCACAAAAGTCATCATCCCCTGCCTGCCTCTTTATATCTTCGGCATATTCCTCCACATGGGTGCCGACGGCCATATCGGCTCTGTGCTCGGGATGTTCATCAAAATCATCCTCTTCATCTTCCTGCTTCATGTCACCGTGTTGGTTGCCCTCTTCTGCATTGCCGGCATCGTTACCCGCAAAAACCCTTTCAAAGCCTTGATCACCATGCTTCCCGCCTATGTGACGGCACTGGGCACTGCCTCGTCGGCCGCCACCATCCCCGTTACATTGGCACAAGCCGTGAAATGCGGCGTGCGGGAAGAAACCGCAGCCTTCTCCGTACCCCTCTGCGCCACCATCCACATGCCTTGCAGCATATTGAAGATTACCGCCTGCTCTTATGCCATCGCCTTCAGCATGGGTCTGCCCCACGACTTCGGCCTCTTCATGGGATTCATGATGATGGCCTCCATCACCATGATTGCTGCCCCCGGCGTGCCGGGCGGTGCCATCATGGCCACACTGGGACTGCTCTCCACCATGCTGGGATTTGACGCCGGCATGCAAGGACTGATGATAGCCATCTACATCGCCATCGACAGCATCGGAACCGCCGGCAATGTCACCGGCGACGGTGCCATCGCCCTGATTATCGACCATATCCGCGACCGTATCAAAAAAACAGACATTCCTTCCGAAGAAATCCCACAGAAGTAACAAAAAAAGTCGTATCTTTGCCTATCCGTACAACCCATGCACGGACTATTTAGTTATTGTATAACCAACGATTTAAGCAATATATGTCACTGCTATCCATACGCAATTTGCACGCCTCTATCGGCGACCGTGAGATTCTGAAAGGCGTGAATCTGGAAATCAACAAAGGCGAAGTACACGCCATAATGGGCCCCAACGGCAACGGCAAGAGCACCCTTGCAGGCATCGTGGCAGGAAATCCCAAATACACCGTCACCCAAGGCGAGGTAATCTACAACGGCAAGAACATCAGCGGACTCTCTGTCGACGAACGTGCCAACGAAGGCATCTTCCTCGGATTCCAATACCCCGTCGAAATTCCCGGAGTCACCATCACCAACTTTATGCGCACCGCGGTCAACGAACAGCGTAAATACCGCGGTCTTGACCCCCTCTCGGGCAGCGAATTCCTCAAACTCATGGAGGAGAAAAAGAAAGTGGTCGAAATGACGACCAATCTCGCCAACCGTTCGGTGAATGAAGGCTTCAGCGGCGGCGAGAAAAAGAAAAACGAAATCTTCCAGATGGCCATGCTCAACCCCACCCTCGCCATCCTCGACGAGACCGACTCGGGACTGGATATCGACGCACTCCGCATCGTCGCCAACGGCGTCAACCAGCTGCGCAGCGCCGACAACGCCACGGTGGTCATCACCCACTACCAGCGACTGCTGGACTATATCGTCCCCGATTTCGTCCATGTGCTCTACGAAGGCCGCATCGTAAAGACCGGCCCCAAAGAGTTGGCACTGGAACTGGAAGAAAAAGGCTATGAATGGATTCGGGAGGAGCTGGGAAAATGATACGCAAAGACACACTCCCCGACGTGTGGGGCGACAGTTGGAGCCCCCAAACGCCTCCCCGGCAACTACAAATAGCCGCTGGACAGCAACAGCAGCTGGTACTCTGCAATCCCGCCGACGCTCCCATGTTTATGCTGCATGAGGAAGAGGGTTACCGCATCCTGCCCGACATCGAGAACCTCCACATTGACATGGAAGCAGGTGCCCATCTGACTCTCTACCGTCTGCAGGGCATGAACTGCTGCAGCAACCCCGACGGCAGCATCGCTCAGCAGCACCTCACCCACCTCTCCCTCTCACTGCATGGCGACAACGACGTGCAACTCTGCACCGTCACCCTCGGCGGCAGCCATGTCCGCAACAACATACTGGTGCGCATGAACGGCGAGCACTGTAACCTGCAAGCCGATGGACTCTATCTGGTGGACCGCGAACAACAGTGCGACAACTACATCTTCGTGGAACATGCCAAGCCCCTCTGCAACAGTCGCGAACTCTACAAAGGCATCGTCGACGATGCGGCACGTGCCCGTTTCAACGGCCATGTGCTGGTCCAAGATGGTGCCGTCAAGACTGAGGCCTACCAGACCAACCGCAACATTCTGCTCACCGACAAAGCGCATGTCGACACACGTCCTTTCCTCGAAATTTACAACGACGACGTGAAATGCTCGCATGGCAGCACCATCGGACAACTCGACGACCAGGCTCTTTTCTACCTTATGACGCGTGGCATCAGCCGCAAAACCGCCGTCACTATGCTCAGCTACGCTTTCTGCGACGAGGTTATCAGCGCCATCCGCATCCCTTCGCTGCGCGACGCAGTGGGCGACATGGTCAAGAAACGGTTGCACGGCGAACTCACCCCTTGTGACGAATGCGCCCTCCACTGCACCACTCCCTGCAACGGTCCCGAAGCCAACTTCAAAATCGACGCATCCAAACTGTAATCCAACTGCGGATGAAACTCTTACGCTTCCTCATCCCGATGTTTATCCTGCTCCCTTGTCTGACTTGGGCGCAGGATGACTGCCATCCTCATTTCACCGGAAACGACAAGAGCGACTTCGAGAAAGGTGTGGAAGCCTACAACAACCGACGCTACCAGCAGTGCATCACGCTGATGCGTAAGGTATCGAACAAAAACCGCACCGCCGCCGACCCCTACTTCTACCTTGGCGCGGCATCGGTCAAAGCGGGTGAACGCCCTGCCACCATACGCTCTTACTTCACCAAGCTCTTCAAATACTGTCCCGACTATCCCAACGCATTGGCATACTACTACATGGGGGTGGTCCACTACTCCTACAAGGAATATGACGAAGCCGTCACGCAACTCAACCGATACTTCGACATCACCAACCAACAGCCCAATCCCGCCTACGACGCTGTCTACGAAGAGGCGTCGACCTACCTCTACTGGTCGGAATTCCTCTCCGAAGCACAGCAAAACCAAGCGCCTTTCTTCCCCACCGTGGTAAGAGGGGCCTCGTCCAGCAGCGACGAATACCTCCCCTATTTCAGTCCCGACGGCAAGGAAATCTATTTCCTCCGCGCCGTACCCGCCTCTCACAAGCGCAGCTTCTACGACCAGACGCTCGACGACAAGGTGCTGCGCCTCTTCTGCAGCCAATGGAAAGACACTGCCTATACTTACGGCAAACTCCTGCCTTCACCTTTCAACTCGGGCGACGACGAGGGCGGCGTCACGCTCACCGCCGACGGGAAAACCCTCTACTATTCGCGCGTACACAACGAAAGAGGTTACAGCAACTGCGACATCTTTTGCTGCCACAGGAAGAATGGCATCTGGCAAACCCCGCAGGAGGTGGGACGCAACATCAACGGCGAACGCACCTGGGAGTCGCAGCCTAGCGTGACTCCCGACGGACAGTATCTCTACTTCGCCTCGAACCGCGCCGGCGGACTGGGTGGCACCGACATCTGGCGCTGCCGACGACTGCCCAACGGCGACTGGAGCCGCGCCGAAAACCTCGGACCGGCGGTCAACACCCCAGGGGATGAGAAATGCCCCTTTATCCACGCCGACGGCAAAACGCTCTACTTCGCCTCCAACGGATGGCAGGGTTTCGGCGGCTACGACATGTATTTCATCGACATCACCGACACCTACCTGCAGCGGCCCACCAATCTCGGACTGCCCATCAACACCGAAGACGACGACATTTGCTTCGGTGTCACCACCGACGGGAAACGCGGCTACTTCGCAGGCAAAAACCTTGAATGGAGCGGCACCGGGGGCACCGACATCTTCACCTTCGAACTCTATCCTGCCGGCCAGCCGGAAGAGATGGCCATCGTCACCAGCCGCCCCCTGAAAGGCATTGACGGGAAGCCTGCCCAGGGCAGCGTCAGCGTGCTGCGCCAGAAAGCCGAAGCCGATGTCTACCCTGTTGAAGGCGACGGTGAAATAACTTTGGCACTCTCTGTCAGAAGCAGCAATACCGTGGTGGTTAGCGTCGAAGGCTGCATGCCGATGGTCCTGGTCGGCAACGCCTCTCAGCTACGGCGAGATCTCAACGCTGCCAGTTTCCAACTACTTCCCGCCCAGGTGCTGGGAACCTATCCGCTTCCCCTGCCCACCCATGGCGCCAACCGCGACATACTGCCGCTTGACAATGCTGCCACAGCCATTCTCGACGCCTATGCCGACTACCTGCTGGCCCATCCCAAGATGCACATCCGCATCGAAGCGCCCCGCATGGACCAGTCCAAGGCTATTTACGACTACCTTATCTCACGCCAGCTGCGCGCCGAACGCTTTGAATACAAACCCAACAGTGCCCTTTCGTCACCTCGCATCGTGATAACGCAAATGTAATAGTACAATGGCCACCCAGAAACGTTCCATATTACGCGTGTTCCGCTACCTGCGCTTCTATCCCAAGGAGATTGTGCTCAACATCGGCTTCAATTTCCTTGCCGTTGTATTCAACCTTTTCTCTTTTGTGCTCATTGTTCCCGTCGTTGAACTCTTTTTCGGGCTGACCACACCGCCCGCCGCCGAGCCCACACTCGCTTTCAACCAGTCGGCAGTGACCGACTGGGCCATGTGGCAGCTCTACCATATCAAGGAACAGGTGGGCCTCTGGAACTGCCTGTTTATCTTCGCCGGCGGCTACCTGCTCTGTTCCCTGCTCTACAACCTGTGCCGCTACCTCGGGCTTTTCTTCCTCAGCCCCATCCGCAACGGAGTGCTGCAACGGCTCCGTAACGACATCTACCACAAAATCACCATCCTCCCCATCTCTTTCTTCTCCGGCCGTCGCAAAGGGGACCTTATCAGTCGCATGTCCGCCGACTTGGCCGACATCGAATGGAGCGTCGTCAGCACGTTACAGTCGCTCGTCAAAGACCCCATCAATGTCATCCTTTTCGCCGCCACACTGGTTTTCATCAGTCCCCGACTCTTCCTGCTTTTCCTCCTCGTGCTGCCACCCGCCGTCTTCCTGATAGGCAAAATCGGCAAAAGCCTCAAGCGCAACTCGGTAAAGGGACAGGAAACCCTCGGCACCATGATGTCGGTCTACAAAGAGACTCTCGACAACTTGGAAGCGGTGAAATCCTACCGACAGGAAGAACGGCGTCAGCAGACCTTCGAGAATGTCAATGCCGACTACACACGGCGCATGATGCGTGTGGCGCGCCGACGGGAAGCAGGCAGCCCGTTGTCCGAAGTGCTGGGCACCATCGGGCTGGGATTTATCCTCGTGCTGGGCGGCAACGCTGTGTTGGGCGGCGACCTGCAGGCTTCGGTATTCATTCTTTTCGTCATCATCTTTGCACGCCTTATCCCGCCTGTCCAAGCCATCGTCAAGGCTTACAGCAGCCTGCAGAAAGGCAGTGCCTCAGCCGCACGTATCTTCGAGATTCTGGACGCCGACGAACGCATCGTTGAGAAAACCGATGCAGTGACGATGAAACCCTTCGAAAGTGAAATCCGCTACCATGGGGTCAGCTTTGCCTACGACAACCCCGAAGGCGAAGCTGTCAGCGTCCTCGACCATATAGACCTTGCCATCCCCAAAGGAATGAAAGTCGCCATCGTTGGACCTTCCGGTGCCGGCAAGACCACTCTGGTCGACCTGCTGCCCCGTTTTTACGACCCCACCGACGGCAGTGTCACTGTCGACGGCGTGAATCTCCGCGACTTGAACATCGACTCGCTCCGACGCAACATCGGTGTGGTGTCTCAGAACTGCATCCTTTTCAACGACACCATCGCCAACAACATCGCTTTTGGACTGCCCGACGTGCCAATGGAGCGCATCCGCGAAGCCGCTCGTATCGCCAATGCCGACACCTTCATCAACCAGATGGAACAGGGTTACGACACCCCTGTCGGCGACCGTGGCAGTGCCCTCAGCGGTGGACAACGGCAACGTATCAGCATCGCCCGCGCCGTGCTGCGCAACCCTCCCATCCTTATCCTCGACGAAGCCACCTCGGCACTGGATGCCGCCTCGCAGCAGGCGGTCCAGACGGCACTCGACCAGCTCATGGAGGGCCGCACCACCATCGTCATTGCCCACCGACTCTCTACCATCGAGAACGCCGACCATATCATCGTTCTCGACCATGGACACATCGTCGAACAAGGCACCCACGACCAACTCATGGCCCAAAACGGCACCTACCACGCTTTGGTCGAAATGCAACGATTCAACGGATAAAGAAACGGTATGGAAAAACCGAAAACCTATCCTTAAATCTCCACCCTAAAATGACCATTCTGTAAAAAAGGCTGCAACTTAAAAATCAAACATAAAATCAATAATAATCAATCATATAAAACAGAATCCACACTCCTTTTCAAAGAAAAATTTTGTCAGTTCACGGAATGTTAGTACTTTTGCAAACTCTTTCGGGAGAAAAAGGGGAGTTTAGCTCAGCTGGTTCAGAGCACTTGCCTTACAAGCAAGGGGTCACTGGTTCGAATCCAGTAACTCCCACCAAAAGGAGACTTTCAGGTCTCCTTTTTTATTTTTGCACCGGCAAATCACACCATTTCAAAAAAAGTTTGTAAATTTGCAACCCATGAAACAATCTCATTTAACGCGTATCCTGTTGGTGTTTTGTCTTTTGACGGTTTTCGGTTCCTGTCGTCAAGAGACACTGCCTCCCGGCGTGATAGACACCGCCACCATGACAGATTTCCTCACCGAGGCCCATCTGATTGAAGGCTATGCCGACGCCCGACGGGTCGAAGACCCCGATTCGACAGATATCATTGTCCACGCCGCCTACGATTCACTTTACAACAAATACAACATCACCCCTGCCGACTACGACAGCAGCCTCCGCTACTACCTCCTTCACCCCCAACTGATGGAGGACATCTACCGCCGCGTATCTGAAAACATCAATAAAATCAATGAAGAATTGCCTTAAGACACAAAGGTTAAAAAGGCCTTTCCCTGCTGTCGCCTGAAAGGTTAAGAAGTTCAAGAGTCCTTTCATCCTTTTCAACCTTTTAAACCCTTTAAACCCTCCATCTCATGCTAGTCAAAACCTATGGCAGTGCCATTCTGGGCGTCAGCGCCATCACCATCACCGTTGAGGTAAACGTCGACAAGGGTGTCTGCTTCACCCTTGTCGGCCTGCCCGACAACGCCGTGAAGGAAAGCCAGCAACGTATCCAGTCGGCTCTGGCCCAATGCGGCCACCATATCCCCATGCGACGTATTGTCATCAATATGGCTCCCGCCGACATCCGCAAAGAGGGCTCCGCTTATGACCTGCCGCTGGCTATCGGCATCCTTGCTGCCGACGCACAAATGCAAGCCGACCGACTGGAACAATATGTCATCATGGGCGAGTTGGGATTGGACGGCACCCTGCGCCCCATCAAAGGCGCCCTTCCCATGGCCATCGAGGCACGCAAAAAGAAGTTCAAAGGTTTTATCCTGCCCAAAGACAACGCCCGTGAAGCAGCCATTGTCAACAACCTGGAGGTATATGGCGCCGAAAATATTGAACAGGTCATCCGGTTCCTCAACGGCGAAGAGTGCATACCCCGTACCGAAGTCGACACCCGCGCCGAATTTGCACGCAGTCTCGACCAATACGAGTTCGACTTTGCCGATGTCAAAGGACAGGAAAACATCAAACGGGCACTGGAAATTGCCGCAGCCGGTGGCCACAACGTCATTCTTATCGGTCCTCCAGGCAGCGGCAAGACCATGTTGGCCAAAAGGCTGCCTTCCATCTTACCGCCATTGAGTTTGGAAGAATCGCTGGAAACCACACAGATTCATAGTGTCGCCGGCAAGATGCGGCGCGAAGACTCCCTGATAGCTGTGCGCCCTTTCCGCGCTCCTCATCATACCGTGTCGGACGTTGCCCTCGTTGGCGGAGGCGCCAATCCGCAACCCGGGGAAATCAGCCTGGCCCACAATGGCGTACTTTTCCTCGATGAGTTGCCGGAATTCAAACGCAGCGTGTTGGAGGTATTGCGCCAGCCCATGGAGGAACGGCGTGTCACCATTTCGAGGGCAAAAATGACCACCGAATACCCTGCCGCCTTCATGCTCGTCGCCGCCATGAATCCCTGTCCCTGCGGCTACTACAACCACCCCACCATCGAATGCACGTGCAACCCCGGCGCAGTAAACAAATACCTGAATAAAATCAGCGGTCCGTTGCTCGACCGTATCGATCTGCATATCGAAGTCACGCCGCTGCCCCACTCGGCTTTGGCAGAAAAGAAGCTTGGCGAGCCCAGCGCCGTCATCCGCCAGCGTGTCATCGCTGCCCGGAAGATACAGGAGGAGCGCTACAAAGACTACAAAGGCATCCACTGCAACGCACAGATGAACCAGAAGCTTTTCCGCCAGTGGTGCGACATCGACACCGACTGCCAAAACCTGATGAACGCTGCTATGGACCGTCTCGGACTCAGCGCCCGCGCCTACGACCGCATCCTCAAAGTCGCCCGCACCATCGCCGACCTTGCAGGCGACGAACGCATCAACACCACCCACCTCAGCGAAGCCATCAACTACCGTTCGCTCGATAGAGACAGCTGGGGAAGATAAAACATATTGTTATGAAACGAATAATAACTATCCTGACGCTGTTATTTCCTCTGTCCATCTGTGCACAGAATAAAGGTTTTACTATCTGGGGATGTGTGAGTAACGGGGCAAGTACAGTGCCGAATGTATATGTGGCACTGGGTGACACCGCATGGGATGATGCAGGCGAGACGCGGACCAATAGGAACGGGACGTTCACATTAAGTAGTGTTCCCAAAGGTTCCTATACACTTCGCATCCGCGATGGATTATTTTATGAAACAAAAAAGATAGAAGTGCATTCGAATATCACTCTTGATACTATCTTGATTGAAGAAAGAATGATGGAACCTACGATATGGTATCTCCAGAAGACCGACACCACGCCGTCTGCCAATCGCTATTACCAGCAGTATCTCCACTATCGTCGCGCCATCGACGCATTGAATATCAGCTATTCCAGAAAGACCTACAGCTACAACGTCGACTCCATCGATAATGCCAACAGCGTACTGACGTCGCTCCACGGCTTGTCCATCGAAGAGGGATGGCTGCTTGATGTGTATTACGGCGGTGGCGACTTGGGGGGTAACGTCATTTTCTACACCCGTCGAACCAGCGATCCCAAGATAGCCGTCAATGGGGATTTGCCTGAATCCGCTACCGACCTGATGTCACACATGGAAGTCGACTTCACGCCTGAAGGTATTTGGAGCGCCTACCAACTGATCCAAGCCTCCTGTTACCTTCCTAAATACTGGCATGGTGGTTACTTTGACTACAGTGGAATCTTCACCCTCGACGAGGTGCGACACCGTTCTCCTGCTTTACGCGACAGCCTGACCACCACGCCGGAAATTGATACCCGTGTTGACATCATCGATGCCAACCACGCCACTGTCACTGCGTATTGGTGGAACGACTGGGTGGGGCTTTTCAGGGAGACCATCCCCGTGGAGCGCGTAGGAAACACCGTTCGATTCATCCTTCCCGACAACAGGCCTTCCTATTTCCATACAGCCAAGCAGCCCATCGTCTCCTACGATTGTGGGATTGATTATTAACCCGTAAAAACACAGAAATCACCTACCGCAGCCTAGACAGGGACTCCTGGGGGAGATAATAATACTTTCTTGAATACAATAATATTGAGATTGAACAACAACCCCGATGTACCTGTTCTTCAAGAAAAAGGAATCGGTTATAGTAGGTGCCTCAATTAATTTGCCCGCAAATCATCACCTTGCCGCGCGGCTCTGGTTGACCACGTAGACTCCCACAAACACCAACAAAGCTGCCACAATCTTGGTAACAGTCAGGTGATCCATGCCAGTGGCGATGGCAACGCCGATGGCGATGATGGGCTGCAGATAACCATACATGCTCACCAGTGTGGGACGGATGCGCTGCTGCCCTATGGGGATCAGGAAATAGGCCACAAAAGTGGCGAAAAACACCAAGAAACCTATCTCCCACCACACTTTGACCGGCACCGCCAGGAAATCGGTATGCACCGCCTGCGGCAGCGAGAAGGGCAACGATATGACAAACGACACGAGAAACATCCACTTCATCAGTGTAATGGAGCTATAGCGTGCTATCAGCGGACGACAGGTTCCCAGATAGAGTGCAAAGATGGTACAGTTGGCAATGACGAAAAAGATACCTAACGGCTGCGTGCTCTCGGCGCCGCCACTGGCATGGGCACTCTGCAGTATCAGCCACAGCACTCCGGAGAAACTGACTGCCACACCCGAAGCTTTCTTCCAGGTAATGGGTTCTTTCAAGAAGATGGCAGCAGCAAACATCGTGAGAATCGGCGTGATGGTGGTGATGACCGATAGGTCGACAGGCGTGGTGAGTCCCACAGCATAAAGAAAGGTGAGCTGAGGCAGGAATATGCCGATAATACCCGCTCCAAAAATCTTCATCAGGTCGCGCTTCGGCACCTTCTCCCGCGGCGCCAACAACGAAGCCATCCAGAAAAGCGTCCCCGCGAACAAAGCACGCATGGTGAAAAGCACGATAGGCGCAATGCCACCGTCGGTGGCGATATCACGGCACGCGATGATATTCACACCGAAAATGGCATAAGTGGCGGCACTGGCCAAATGGCCTATGGCTATATCTTTGTTGAACGACATATACTGTACGCTTCTTTTGAAAAAAAATAACGACACAGCACTGATTTTATTTTCCCGAAAAACAGTTTTCTTTCATTCAAAACCTCCTGCTTCATCGCTTGAAAAATGAAAAATACGAAAAATCAATTTTAAGAATATAAATCTGATAATCAATGACTATAATCCAACAAAAAATCATTATCTCAAAAAAAATTTTGCCATTTAGGGGAAAGTTTGTATTTTTGCAATCCTTTTCGGAGGAAAAAGGTCGTTTGGCCGAGGGGTTAGGCACAGGTCTGCAAAACCTGCTACTCCGGTTCAAATCCGGAAGCGACCTCTACAACAAGCTTGGTGCGGAAACACCAAGCTTTTTTTATTCCCTTGACCGCCAGAATAAAAATATTTCGTACATTTGCAAAAATTTTCAGCAATGCACAGAACCCTCCGAATCTTCCTGCTGACAGCCATCTGTCTGGGTTTCTGGGGCTGTTCCCCTTCGGAAAAGCCACTGGATGGACTGCAACGCTCCTATGTCGACCGGCTCAACAAACGGTCGTTCCAAAACCGGTATGTCGATGCTGCCGCCAGCGAGGACTATGCACGCCAGGCACTGCAATTCATCAACGACAGCCTGCCGCAATACAACGACGGACGGCTCCGCGCCTGGAACAATATCGCCACCTCCTTCAGTTTCCGCGCCATCCACGATTCGGCATTCTGCTATGTCGACTCCGTACTCCTCTACAACGGAAAATGCAAAAACAAGGAAGTAGAACAAGTACTGGCGCAACTGCTCAAAGCACGGCTCCTGCAACGCAACTGCGACATTGCCGGCTCCTACCAGATTCTTTACGACATCGAACACTCGGGACTGCTCGACAACGACGACGGAGGTTTGCTCTACAACCTGGCCCGCAGCGAATTCTATATCACCACCACCACCCTCAACTACCACTACCGTAGCAAATCGCAATACCAGCAGACGGAACTGATGACTGAGATGGAGGCACGTCGGGACCAACTGCGATGCGACTATGCCGAGGATATGTCGTTCAACTACGCCCTCGCCTACGGATACTACTCCCTCTGCAACGACACTTCCATGCAATCGCACCACCTGAACAAAGCGCTCCACTACTGTGCCGAAAACCTGCAACTACTCAACGACAGCCTGCGTTTCAGCACCTATCACCTCGGCGACACATACCAGCTACTCGGTTTCATGCTCTGGCAAAACGAATGAAAGCCGCCTTCTGGAACGACAACGCCAACTTGCTCGACAGCATCTGCCGCTATGTCAACGAAGCTTTCGGCTTCGATGTCAGCGAAGAACCCGACACCACGCTTGCCTTCCTCCGCGAAGCGACAGCGCTATTCTTCCTCCACGACGACCCCTACCAGCGACTGGGCGCCATTGTGTCGACCGGCCGCTACTGCATGGTGCGCGGCGACACGGCAATGGCACGCGACTACTTCCGCGAGGCACTGATTGACAGCTCCATGATGGGTGTGGCTCCCAAATTCGAAGCCATGCTCTACGAAGGTTTCCTCACCTCCGGATGCGCCACCAGTCCCGACGACGTGACCCAGTGGACCCGCAAGGAAATCGAACTGCTCAACTACATCAAGCAGAACGAGCGTGCCGACTTCATGCTCCAGCTGGAGCTGGACAAAATACGCAAGAACAACATCCACTACATGTTCTTCTCCCTGGCGCTACTGCTGCTCTCCATCGGTCTGGTCGTCACCCTTATCCTGCTGCGCCGACGCAAAAAATCGCTTCAGAACGAGACACGACAGCTGCAGCAGGCTAAACAACAAGACGTGGAACGCATCGCCAATGTGGAGACCTGTCTCTCGGTGCTGCGCCACGACATCACACCTTTCATCTCCTACCTGCAAAACGAAAACCTTCCCGACGAGCTAAAACGCGATGTCACCGCACAACTCATCCGCACTTTCGAGAATATCAAGAACTGGACCAACCTTTCCATCCCCAGCGGACTGCAGTTCCGATGTTCCACGGTAGCCTTGCAGGAAATCTTCGACCGGGTGGCATCGAGCATCAACAATTTCCGAGGTGCGCAACTGCAAATAGATTTCCTTCCTTCTTCTCTCTCCGTCAAAGGCGACCGACAGTTGCTGGAAATCATGCTGCGCAATTTGGTCAACAACGCCATCCAGTACACTCCTTCGGGCAAGGTCACCATCTCGGCCGAAACCAATGACGAACAACCGGATTTCGTCCAGGTAACCGTGCGCGACACCGGCTGCGGCATGTCTCCCGAGGAACAGGAGAACCTTTTCCGCGCCGACAAGAAAATACGCCAGTCTGCCACCTCTTCAGGAACCGAAAGCACCGGTTACGGAACCGGATTCGGACTGATTCTTTGTCGCTATATCATCAAAAAACACGACGACAACACGCTCCGCGGCTGCCGTATCTGGGCCGAAAGCATCCCGGGACAAGGCTCCGCTTTCCATTTTCTTGTGCAAAAAGATTAACCACAACAGCCTTTTAACCTTTACCGAACAAAACGATTCTCTACCCGATATGTCCGAAACAATAAACGTAATGATTGTCGATGATGAACCTATCATCCGGAAAGCCATCAAATATGAACTCAACGAGCGTCATGCACGTGTGGACTGCCGTATGAACGACGACGGAGAAGTGCAGTCGAAGGAGGTCGCCGTGCTCGACACCTTCGCCAGCGGTCCCCAGCTGTTCGCCGCTCTCAACAACTCCCTCCAGCAGCGTCCCGACTACCTGTTGGTCGACATGGAGTTCCAAGGGGAGCCCACCGGCGGTATCTTCATCACCGAACGCATCCGTCGCCAGTACAAAAACAGCGACGGCGAAGACATCAAGATTATCATCCTCTCCGGACGCTTCGACAACCCGCTCCCTAGTGAGACCAACCGCGAACAGCGGCTTAAAGACATCGGCAGCGTCATCTTCGAGGCCCTCCACAAAGGAGCCAACGCCTTTGTCAGCAAAAACGCCACCGGCGGATTCTCCATCGACAATATCCTCCATGCCATTGCCTGTCTGGAACGGGGCGACCGCTACTATTTCAACTACCCCGTCATGCTGACCCTCAAAGAAGCCGCCGAGTGTTACATAGAACAAGAAAGCCACGCTCCGCTTGACGAGCCCATCTCCGACGAGGAACGGGAAATCCTGCTGCTCGAGGCTGCCGGCTGCACCGCACAGGAGATAGCCATGAAACTCACCCGTTGGAACGAAAGCGACAAATCCATACAGGAAAAACAGAAAGAGTTGTCGCGCAAGTTCAACATCGTCAACAAATCGGGCGCCCGCATCGCCAAAGCGCTCCAGTACCATATCATCAATCCCAACGACATCAAATATCTCAAACGATAATAAAACCATTTCCTCCCATGCGCTACGAAGTTGATTTCCTCGTTATCGGTTCCGGAATTGCCGGACTCAGTTTCGCCCTCAAAGTAGCTCCTTACGGCAAAGTGTGCATCCTTTCCAAAGGGGAAGCCTCCGAAGGATCCACCAAATACGCCCAAGGCGGCATCGCCGCTGTGATGTACGACACCGACAGCTTTGACAAACACATAGCCGACACCCTCGTTGCAGGCGACGGTATCTGTGACCGCGAAGTGGTCGAAATGACCATCCGCGAAGCACCAGAACGCATCAAGGAACTGGTGCAATACGGCGTCAACTTCGACAAAGGAAGCGGAGGCCGTTTCGACCTCCACCGCGAAGGAGGCCACTCGGAGTTCCGCATCCTTCACCACAAGGACAACACAGGTGCTGAAATCGAACGCGGACTGCTGCAAGCCATCCACGACCACCCCAATATCGAACTCAAGGAACACCAATTCGCCATCGACATCATCACCCAGCACCATCTGGGTCAGCGGGTTACCAAGCACACACCCGATATCGACTGCTACGGCGTCTATGCCCTCAACTGCAAAACCAACGAAATCGACACCTACCTCTCCAAGGTCACCCTCCTCGCCACCGGCGGCATGGGCAACGTCTACACCACCACTACCACGCCGCTCATCTCTACCGGCGATGGTGTGGCCATGGTACACCGTGCCCGTGGCGTACTGAAAGATTTGGAGTTCATGCAGTTCCATCCTACAAGCCTGTACAATCCTGCCGAGAAACCGGCCTTCCTTATCACCGAGGCCATGCGCGGCGCCGGCGCCATCCTCAAAGACCGCAACGGCAAGGAATTCATGCAGAAGTACGACAAGCGCTTATCGCTTGCACCGCGCGATATCGTGGCGCGCGCCATCGACAACGAGATGAAGCTGGCGGGCGTGGAATACCTCTACCTCGATGCTCGCGGCATCGGAAAAAACGAGCTTATCAACGGTTTCCCCACCATCTACGCCAAATGTCTGGAACTGGGCATCAATATCACCAAGGAGATGATTCCTGTCCGGCCCGCCGCCCACTACCAGTGCGGTGGCGTCAAAGTCGACAAACGCGGCCAATCGAGCATCCACCATCTCTATGCTGCCGGTGAATGTTCCTGCACCGGACTGCACGGCGGCAACCGCCTGGCCAGCAACTCACTGCTCGAAGCAGTCGTCTATGCCCACAACGCCGCCATGGACGCCATCGAGAAGGTCAACACCACCCACCTCTGCCAGAAGGTTCCCGACTGGAACGCCGAAGGCATGGTGCTCAACGAGGAGATGGTGCTCATCACCCAAACCAAGAAGGAACTGCAGGAAATTATGACCAACTACGTCGGCATCGTGCGCAGCGACCTTCGTTTGCGGCGCGCCTTTGACCGACTGAATCTCATATTCCGTGAGACTGAGGAGCTCTACAACCGCAGCGTACTCACCGAGGAACTCTCCGAACTGCGTAACCTCATCGCCTGTGCCTACCTCATCATCAAACAGGCCATGGCCCGTCGCGAAAACGTCGGACTACATTACTCCATCGACCTTGTAGGCAACAAATAGAAACAACTATTTTCATTTCTGTGTAAATTCTTTTCTTGTTTTGTTACCTATTGTCCGAGAAACAATGAAATCAATCATGAAAACAAGAATAGCGATAATGACCTTACTGCTTTTCTGTGTTGGCAGTGCTAAGGTCGTTGCTCAAACCACAGACACCGCTTCGCCGGTCGACACGGTCTATATTCCAGCCGACCTGCCCGACTGCATGAGGACGCTCGACGCAATACTGTCTGACACTACAAAAGATCAGATTTTCAATACCACCAGAGCTGATTTCGGTGGACTTGCTCATTTCTCTCTCGGCTTGTGGATACGCAACAACTGGGGCCTCTGGAGAGGCTCACGGCTTCAGACCTACTTCCTCGACAACGGCATACGCCACCCCGATGACATGTCGGGTCTTATCCTCGACTGCTATTGGCAACACCTGCATGGTCACTCACCAAACTACCGGCGTCTTCTGCGAAAGGAAAGCCGCGCCGAACAGAAATGGATACGTAAAATACAAGAATCCGAACGCCAAGAGAGTCTCAAATACCAGGAATGGGGATTTCTGGAAAACTATGAACAACCTTTCGACGACTCGACACGTACAATTGAAAGCAGCACTGCCCCGCTAAACCTTCCGCTGAAAGACAATGTAACAGGTGCCGAGGTGCGATTACGCCTTACCAGGGAAGACACTATCGGCCATACGGAAACCGACTGTCTGAAACACAATATTCATCGCGAGGCACACTGGACTCCACGACCCGACCAGCATGTCCGCCGCATTGTCCAAGGGGTATATGGACGTGAACCCTACGGACCTGTAAAACAGATTACAATAACAGAAAGCAAGGGATATATCAGTCAATTGGATTTCAATCCTGACGGAACATTGGCACGCTATCTCTCCAAAGGAAAGAAAAAAACATGCAGTGAGTTTGTTTACGACGACAAAAGGCTTTCCGCCGTCAAACATCTTGTCAACGACACTCTTAGAAAAGTCGCTAGCTACAGCTATTTTGGCCACGGGCACTGCCATGTGACAATCGTCAAATACCTATCGGACAACGGCACCGACACGACGTTTTACGACTATTGGTTCTCCGCGGAAGGCCAGCCCCTGCGACTCTGCGGCGAAAACGACTACCTGTTTCAATACGACAGCACGGGAAGGTTGGTGAACGAACTGTCGTATAAGGAGGGGCGTCTTTCAAACTGGCTATCCTATGTCTATGACGACAGTCAGAATGTATATTATGAAATAAACAAGAATGTCTTCGAATCAATTGTTTATGCAGTTGTCCGCAATCCTATGGGTGATGTGTTAGGCGAGTGCTTCATTGAGAGACTCGACATTTTCAACCACGAAAAGACAGCCTATTCGTACAGCTACGACAAATACGGAAACTGGACAAAGTCCTATTTATTGGGAGAACTGGAAAAAAAATGCAAGATAAAATACTACCGGAAATCCCAGTACAAATCCCCCTCTTATCCTTCCTCACAGGCAGGTGTATTCCCTAAACCGGGAGCTTGGATACTCCTACACTTCGACGACATCTGGTAGTCCTGACTGATTACCTCAACGCTCCAGTGCCGCAGCCATGCGTTCCAGAGCCTCGAGCAGCATAGAGCGCGGACAGCCGATATTCATGCGGAACCAGCCTTCGTAATCGGTACCGCCGAAGGTGGTGCCGTCGTTCAGCGCCAACCGTGCTTTGTTGACCAGCAAATCAGCCAATTCTTTGTGCGACCTACCATAGGCCGACAAATCCAGCCATGCCAGATAGGAGGCTTCGGGGAGCACTGCCTGAACCCGCGGCAGCCGCTGCGCCAGAAAGTCTCTCAGGCAATCGACATTCGACTGCAGATAGTCGACCATCTGCAGCCGCCATGCCTCCCCTTGGCTGAAAGCCGCCTCCGCTCCCACAAAGGCAAAGATATTGCCACCAGCCACACCCATGCCATCCAACCAGCCGAAGAAGCGTTTCCGCAACGATTCATTGGCAACATAACAGGTCGAGCTGCCCAAACCGGCAATATTGAAGGTCTTGCTCGGTGCCATAAAGGTGATGCTGTGGTTTTTCGCAGCGTCGCCAACAGTGCTATAGCTCACATGGCGATGGCCGGGCAATGTCATGTCGGCATGAATCTCGTCGGCTATCACCAACAGACCCTTTCTTTCACATATCTCCGCAACACGCGCCAATACCTCATCGCCCCATACCGTTCCTGCCGGATTGTGGGGATTGGAGAGGATAAACAATTTGCAGCCGTCCGCCTTGCGCTCGAAATCGTCGAAATCTATTGCGAAACGACCCTCTGCAATATGCAGCTTGCTGCATACCAAATCGCGGCCACAAGCTTTCGGCAAGTTGAGAAAAGGAGGATAGACCGGCGTGGTTACCAACACCTTGTCGCCCGGATGGGTCAGCGCCAGCAGCGCATAGGCGATACCCGCCACAATACCGGGGATGAAATGCAACTCCTCTTTACGGGCGTTGACGGCATAGTGCGTCTGAAGCCAGTCGATTACCGTCTGCTGATAGCCCTCAGGGACCGTACCATAGCCTAGCACCTCGTGGTTGCAACGTTCCCGTAAAGCCTCCATCACAAAATCGGGCGAACGGAAATCCATGTCGGCGACCCACATCGGCAGCAGGTCGTCGCGACCGTAGAGGGTCTGTAACAAGTCGTATTTCACACAATCGGTTCCTTTGCGCGCAATACGTGTGTCAAAATCATACTGTTTCATGGTGTTGTCTTTCTATTGATGGATGTGGAAAACGAGCTGTCGACAGCTCAGTAGGAATAACTTCAAAACCAATAAAATATTGCATTTTGTAACCGGTTGAAATTGTACAACATAAATAATCACAACAAACAAAAAGGGGCTTTTCAGCAAGATTTTTACATATAATTCAAAAAAATAACGTAAATTTGCAGACTTGATAGACCGACAGCGGAATAACATTATCCCGTTATTTGTCAATTTATTAAGAAAATCATTATTATTAACACTTAAATAAAAGTATTATGTCATTACTTTCAACCTTATTGGAAATGTCTGCCGAAGCGGCAAAATTTGTAGGAGTCATGGGTGCCGGTATCGGTGCCGGTCTGGCTGCCATCGGAGCCGGTCTGGGTATCGGTAAAATCGGTCAAGGTGCCATGGAAGGCATCGCCCGTCAACCCGAAGCAGCGGGTACCATCCGTACCACCATGATTATCGCCGCCGCACTCGTCGAAGGTGTCGCCTTCTTCGCAGTGGTTATCTGCCTCCTGGCAGTGCTCTAATCGGCAAAACACGGCATGATGCCGGAAGCGATGGGCTTTCGGCATCACGCCATTTTAACATGACAATTTCTGTGTTATAAAAATCTTTTATACCCCATATGAACAATCCTTTAGTAAGTCCCGGTCTGGGTGTCATCGTCTGGATGCTCGTTTCCTTCGGCATCCTGGCATTTATCCTGATGAAATGGGGATGGCCGGCCATCCTCAAAGCGCTCAACGAACGTGAGAAAGCCATCAACGACGCCCTCAACGTGGCCGAGAAAACCAAGGCCGAAATGGCCAACCTCAAAGCACAAAACGACGAACTGCTGAAGCAGGCCAAGGTGGAACGCGATGAAATACTCCGCAACGCCCGCGCCACCAGCGAGCAGATCATCGAAGATGCCCGTCAGAAAGCCGCCACCGAGGCCGACCGTATTGTCGAAAGTGCCCGTGAGAACATCAACTACGAAAAACTCAAGGCGATGCACGAGCTCAAAAACCAGATTGCCAACCTCTCCATCGAAATCGCTGAGAAACTTGTCAAAAACGAGCTCTCAGACAAACAAAAGGCGAATGAGCTGGTGGCCCAGGAACTGGAGAACGCTCATCTCAACTAAGCTCGACATTTCCTAGCGTTCCGTCAATCCCCCTTATCCAATGGAAGACTACAGAATCAATATCAACTACGCCAAAGCGCTCTTCTTGGTCGCCTCCGATACCGGACACCTCGACGAAGTTGACCACGACATGCGCCTGGTCCATCAGGTGTGCAGCGAGAACCACCTGCTCAACGTCATCTTCGCCAACCCCGTCATCCGCGAGGACAAGAAGGTGGGCATCCTCAAAGAACTTTTTGAGGACAAAGTCAGCCGTGTCACGACGCTCTTCCTGGCTTTCGTCGTCAAGAAACGCCGTGCTGTCAACCTCAAAGGCATTTCCAACGCCTTCATTGAACTCTACCGCAAAGAGCGCAACATCGTCCTCTCGCAACTGGTGACGGCTAACGAAACTGACGAAACCACCCTGCAGGCTGTCCGCAAAGCGGTGGGCGACCACACCCACATGGAGGTAGAGCTCCAGCACAGTGTCGACCCCTCCATTCTGGGCGGATTCAGCGTCGTCTTCGACAACAACATGTACGACGCAAGGCTCTCCACCCAAGTGGCCAAACTGCGCAAAGAATTCAGCAAAAACGTCTACGAAAGCAAACTGTGATACTTTTATGTATCTCAAAAAATGATTTTTACGAGAAAATCACAGCCTCATTTTTGAAAACAAATAATATCAATATATGTCAGAAATCAAACCTGCCGAAGTATCGGCGATACTGAAGAAACAACTTGCAGATGTCAACCTCGATGTGGCGCTGGAAGAAGTGGGTACCGTCCTGACCGTCGGCGACGGCATCGCACGCGTCTACGGACTCAACAACGCCCAGTCGGGCGAACTGGTTGAATTCGCCACCGGCGAACAGGGCATCGTCCAGAACCTCGAAGAGGACAACGTGGGTATCGTGATGCTCGCCGAGTCGAACACCATCAACGAAGGCGACACCGTCAAACGTACCAAACGCATCGCTTCGGTCAAAGTGGGCGAAAACCTTGTGGGACGCGTCATCAACACCATCGGCGAACCCATCGACGGAAAAGGCCCCATCGACGGCGAACTCTTCGACATGCCCATCGAACGCAAAGCCCCGGGTGTCATCTTCCGCCAGCCGGTGGAACAACCGCTCCAGACCGGTATCAAGGCCATCGACTCCATGATTCCCATCGGACGCGGCCAGCGCGAACTTATCATCGGCGACCGCCAGACGGGTAAGACGGCCATCGCCATCGATACCATCATCAACCAGAAGAACTTCTACGATGCCGGCGACCCGGTCTACTGCATCTATGTGGCCTGCGGCCAGAAAGGCTCCACCGTGGCCAACCTGGTGAAAAACCTTGAAGAGAAAGGCGCCATGGCCTACACCATCGTGGTTGCCGCCACCGCCTCCGACCCCGCCGCCATGCAGTTTTACGCTCCTTTCGCTGGCGCTGCCATCGGTGAATACTTCCGCGACACGGGACGCAACGCCCTGGTCATCTACGACGACCTCAGCAAGCAGGCCGTGGCCTACCGTGAAGTGTCGCTGCTGCTCCGCCGCCCGCCGGGACGCGAGGCTTATCCGGGCGACGTCTTCTACCTCCACTCACGCTTGTTGGAGCGTGCCGCACGTATCATCCAGAGCGACGAAATCGCCCGCCAGATGAACGACCTTCCGGCTGCGCTGAAAGACAAGGTAAAAGGTGGTGGCTCGCTCACTGCACTGCCCATCATCGAAACCCAAGCTGGCGACGTGTCGGCCTATATCCCCACCAACGTCATCTCTATCACCGACGGACAGATTTTCCTCGAGACCAATCTCTTCAACTCGGGTGTGCGTCCTGCCATCAACGTGGGTATCTCGGTGTCGCGCGTCGGAGGTAAGGCTCAGATTAAGTCGATGAAGAAAATCGCCGGCACACTGAAACTTGACCAGGCTCAATACCGCGAGCTGGAGGCTTTCTCCAAGTTCGGCTCCGACCTCGACGCTGCCACCAAGGCTGTGCTTGACAAAGGCGAACGCAACGTGGAAATCCTCAAGCAGCCACAGTATACCCCCATGCCCGTCGAGGAACAGGTGGCCATCATCTTCTGCGGCACCAACGGTCTCATCCAGAAAGTGCCCGTCGACAAAGTGCGTAACTTCGAGACAGAGTATCTATTCTTCCTCCGTCAAAACCACGCATCGCTCCTGGCCAACCTTAAAGCTGGCAAACTGCTCGACGAAGACCTCGCCACCATGCGCAAAGTGGCCGCCGACCTCAGTGCGAAATATGCTAAATGATTCTGGAATTCATAGTTCAGAATTCACAATTCATAATTGAATTACTATGGCCAATCTTAAAGAAGTCCGTACCCGCATCGCCTCGGTAAGCAGCACACAGCAGATCACCTCTGCCATGAAGATGGTCTCTGCCGCCAAATTCCGCAGGGCGCAGAATGCCATCCTCGGCATGCGTCCCTACGCCGCCATGCTTAACGAAATCATCGGCGACATCGATGTGGAAGACGGCGTCCAGACTCCCTACCACGAGGTACGGCCTGCCAACAGTGTTCTGCTGGTTGTGGTGACCTCCAACAAGGGTCTGTGTGGCGCTTTCAACTCCAACGTCATCAAGGAGGCCTCCGCCCGCAAGCAGCACTACGAATCGCAAGGGTGCACTAAGTTGCAGATGATCACCATCGGCAAACGCGGCAGCGAGTTTTTCTCCAAGCAGAAAGGTCTTGTCTCAGCAAGCCATGACGACCTGCTCGACAGCCCCTCGTTCGATACCGTTTCAGCATTGTGCGACACACTGATGGAAGCCTTCTGCAACAAGGAGTACGACTGCATCGAAATCATCTATAACCAGTTCAAGAACTCGCTGACACAGATACTTTCCGCCGAACGGTTCCTCCCCGTGGCACCGAAGGCTAAAGCCGCCGTTACCACATCCCTGTCACGCAACGACTATATCTACGAACCCGGCAAGGAACAGATACTCCAGGAGATGATTCCGCTGACACTGCGTTCCCAGTTCTACCGTGTCATCCTTGACTCGCTCGCTGCCGAACACGGGGCGCGCATGACCGCCATGCAGAAGGCCACCGACAACGCAACGGAACTGCTCAAAGAACTGCGCCTCAGCTATAACAAAGCACGTCAGGCCGCCATCACCAACGAAATCATCGAGATTGTCAGCGGCAGCGAAGCCTTGAAAGGATAATTTTATAACAAACAGGCACCGTAAGACAACTAACGGTGCCTGTTTCATTTTGAGAATGCACGGCGTTTTGTAACAAGACAGACTACGGCATAAAAATAATTGCAAACATATTCTATCACATGGATAAGACAAACACACAACCCAAGTTGGCTATCATTCCGATTATTGTGATGATTCTTTTGTTCGGAATGATTTCCTTTGTAACCAATCTCGCCTCTCCGATGGGCGACATTCTGAAACATCAGTTTGACATTCCCAACTGGCAAGGTACACTGGGCGTTTTCGCCAATTTCATCGCCTATGCCGTTATGGGCATCCCGGCGGGACGTATGCTGCAGAAACGTGGCTATAAACGCACAGCGCTCGTCGCTGTCGCCGTAGGTTTCATCGGTGTCGGCATCCAGACCCTTTCGGGTGTCTGCTCCAGTTTCGCTGTCTATCTGCTTGGCGCTTTTATCGCCGGCTTCAGCATGTGTCTCCTCAACACAGTCGTGAACCCCATGCTGAACCGTTTGGGGGGCGGCGGCAACAAAGGCAACCAGTTGATTCAGTTTGGAGGCACTTTCAATTCCCTGTGTGGAACGGCAGTGATCATCCTCACCGGTCTGCTGATTCCCCAAGGCATCAAGAATGCCCATATCAACGATGTGTTTCCCTTGATGTACACCGCACTGGCCATCTTTGCCGTTGCTTTCGTTGTCATCCTGCTGACCCAGATCCCCGAGAACGAGAAACAGCCTGAAGGACAAGACACCGCGACGGAACGCAGTCCACTTTCGTACCGTCATTTCCTGCTCGGTGCCATTGGCATCTTCATCTACGTGGGTGTCGAAGTCGGCATTCCCAATGTGATGAACAAATGGCTTCAGAATCCCGACCTGAATGTGCTGGGCGAAGGGGTGAATGCCGAAGCCGTAGCCGGCTCCATCGCTGCCACCTACTGGTTCCTGATGTTGGTGGGACGACTTATCGGCGGACTCATTGGCAGCAAAGTCTCCCCGCGCGCCATGATTGGAGCCGTAGCAACCCTGGCCATCGTGCTGGTTCTTGCTGCGATGTTCGTTCCTGCCACCATGGTGAAATTCCCCGCTTTCAATGGTGCCAATGGATTCGGATTGGAAAGTGTGCCCTTGGCCGCCGCATTGCTGGTTTGCACAGGTCTGTGCACCTCTGTGATGTGGGGTGGCATTTTCAACCTCGCCGTCGAAGGGCTGGGCAAAAGCACGGAGAAAGCCTCAGGCATCTTCATGGCCCTGGTCTGTGGAGGCGGTATCCTGCCGCTGTTGCAGAATGGTGTGGTCGACCTGTTTGGAAGCGCAGCCTATCTGACCAGTTATTGGGTCGTGGTGGTAGGCTTTGCCTACATCCTCTTCTACGCACTTGCTGGCTCCCGAATTATTGAAAAGGACAAACAAAAAGCCTAATCAGTTCATTGATACATCAACTACAAGAGGATGCCCCATTGTATTGAGGCATCCTCTTTCATTTATAGATTGTGACATCTTCTCACCACCAGTCCCATGGCCACGTAGACTCTCACTTCTTCACGAAGGCGCGGGAGCCGCTCCTGTCGCCGTGGCGCAGGCGCAGGATGTAGCGGCCTGTATCACGAGATTGTTTTTTTTACGGTTTTTCCCAAAACCGGTCGCCGCCAGGGAGTTCGCTGGCGGCGACCGGTCGGAATTGGCAGGGTGTATTGTATCAATCCATCTGTCGTCACTTCACCACCAGTTTCTTGTAGGCGGTGCCGCTGTTGGTGGTGATGCGGACGATGTAGGTGGCCGACGGCAGGGCGGAGACGTCGAGTGTGGCCTGCATGCCGTCGACGTCGAGGTGCATGAGCCGCTTGCCGTTGAGACTGTAGAGTTCCACCTCGCCGATGCGGAACGACGACGCCACGGTCACCACACTGCTTGCCGGGTTGGGCATGAGGAAGGTGTAGCGGTCGACGGCGGTCTCGATGGCGATGGGGTCGGAGCCGGCGTTGCCGGGGACGAAGAACATGATGCTGTCGCTCCAGTCGCTGTAGTAGATGCTGTCGTCGTGGCTGCACACCGACCGCACGCGCGCCGCGTACCACCGCGCCGTGTCAAGGC
>JAEEGL011608067.1_pt1 | contig 35958 bp, 29 predicted proteins | sample 9134231 | NCBI WGS metagenome assembly JAEEGL01 (sample SAMN16246548, study PRJNA631951) | gut metagenome | biome: gut microbiome; feature: rumen; material: fiber-attached | host: Bos | place: Iran: Karaj | collected 2018-10
CGCCAGCGTCTACCTGCTTTGAAAATCTTCCTGCCCACATCATATCTGCCATATTTATTCTCCTTAACGTTTGATGAAACCTTTTATCGGCGGGCGAATGGTATCCGCCCCTACACTGCGGAACGCCGAGGGCGGCGTTCCCTACTTTAAGTGTCTATTCTTACAAAATCTGCGAGAGACTTGTTCCTGTATACGAGGTCACCTCGTCCGGTGAATCCGATCTTCTCCCAAAAGGCATTGCCGTTCTCATTTTTTGCGAATACTACAAGAGCGACCTTGTTTATACCCAGCTTCTTCAGCGCGTCCAATGCCGCATCTACCAGCTCTGAGCCTATTCCACGGCGTCTGTAGTCAGGGTTCACGGCGGTATGGTAGATGTATCCTCTCCTTCCGTCGTTGCCGGCAATGATAACTCCGGCTATGTTTCCTGACTCCTCTGCAACAAAGCAAGTCTCCGGATTTCTTTCGAGGTATTTCGCTATGCCTTCTCTTGAATCGTCAAGGTTGTTCAGCCCCATTCCTGCGCATGAAAGCCACAGTGCATAGACCTTGTCATAGTCATCAATGGTCATAACTCTTATGTTCACCATGTTTTTACCTCCTTAGTAGTGTTTTTTGTCTTTTATCTCACGATACTCGCGAAACACTTCAAGGCATTCCTCGCGGTCGAGCTCCTCGGAAATATCCTCGGGGGCTTCATAGAACTGCTTGTCGCGGAATCCGATGCTGTCGGTGTCGGCGATATTGCAGCCGTAGTACACTTTTTTGATATTCGCCCACATTATAGCTCCCGCGCACATGGGACAGGGTTCAGCGGTGGTATACAGCTCACAGCCGGAGAGGTCGAATGTTCCGAGGTTTTCACAGGCATTGCGTATAGCCTGCATTTCGCCGTGACAGGTCGGGTCTTTTCTGAGGACGACCTCATTATGTCCCTGTCCGACTACCCTGCCGTCCCTGACGATAACACAGCCGAAAGGTCCGCCGTGACCGGCTCTTATGCCTTCTGCTGCTTCTTCTATCGCAGCAGCCATAAACTTATCCATAAAAGACCTCCCCCGTTTAAATCCTAAACCATAACAGGCAGGAGGTTTTCCCCTGCCTGTTTACATATAAAATTACTTGTTGTTTCTCTTCTGATCGAGCTTAGCCTTGACCTTGATCGGGAGTCCGAAGAGGTTGATGAAGCCTGCGCTGTCAGCCTGATCGTAAACGTTGTCCTCGTCGAATGTAGCAACTTCCTCATCATAGAGAGTGTAGGGAGAAGTTACGCCGGCATTGATAATGTTGCCCTTGTAGAGCTTGAGCTTTACATCGCCTGTAACATTCTTCTGTGTCTCAGTAACGAATGCGCTGAGAGCCTCACGGAGAGGTGTGAACCACTGACCGTTGTAAACGATATCAGCAAACTTGATGCCGAGGTACTGCTTGATGCGTGCAGTCTCTTTGTCGAGTGTGATAGTCTCGAGAACTTCGTGAGCGTGGTAGAGGATAGCGCCGCCGGGAGTCTCATAAACGCCTCTGGACTTCATACCAACGAGACGGTTCTCAACGAGGTCAGCAAGACCGATACCGTTCTCGCCGCCGAGCTTGTTGAGAGCGCCTACCATTTCAACGCCGTTGAGCTCCTTGCCGTCGAGCTTAGTGGGGATACCCTTCTCGAAGTGGATAGTGATGTATGTGGGCTTGTCAGGAGCATCAATAGGTGATACACCCATTTCAAGGAAGCCCTTCTTCTCGTACTGAGGCTCGTTTGCAGGATCCTCGAGGTCGAGGCCCTCATGGCTGAGGTGCCAGATGTTCTTATCCTTGGAGTAGTTTGTCTCACGGCTTATCTTGAGGGGGATATTGTGAGCCTCTGCGTAGTCGATCTCCTGGTCACGGGACTTGATATCCCATTCTCTCCAAGGAGCGATGATAGTCATATCAGGAGCGAAAGCCTTTATAGCGAGCTCGAAACGAACCTGATCGTTGCCCTTGCCGGTGCAGCCGTGGCAGATAGCGTCAGCGCCCTCAGCGAGAGCGATCTCAGCTATTCTCTTAGCGATGATCGGACGAGCGAAAGAAGTACCGAGCATATATCTGTTCTCGTAGATAGCGCCAGCCTGAACAGTAGGATAAACATAATCCTGAATGAACTCTTCCTTGAGGTCAGCTACGATGAGCTTGGAAGCGCCTGTCTTGATAGCCTTCTCCTCGAGACCGTCGAGCTCTGTACCCTGTCCAACGTCACCGGAAACAGCGATTATCTCAGGGTTGTTGTAGTTTTCCTTGAGCCACGGAATGATGATAGATGTGTCAAGACCGCCTGAGTAAGCGAGAACTACCTTTTTAACTTCTTTTTTAGCCATGATGAAATACCTCCTGATTTTTATAAACGCCGTGACCGGCGTGAATATACGTGTGATAATACTATTATACACCTGTGAAAAGCAATGTCAATAGTTTTTGCATAACTATTCATTTATAAGCTGAATATTCAATATTATTTGAATATTTATTCTCGATATCCATGCAAATATGCATATTTATATAAAGCTGTCCCTTTATCCGGTCTCGCAGGCAGCCGAATATTTGCCGTTACTTTATGGCTCGTCAGTCAGCTTTTTCGTTTTTATTATCAGCATTGCCGAAAAGCCTGTTGTATGCGAACACTCCCGCACACGCGATGAGCGTGCCCGCAAGGTAGCTGAGCAGGTCCTCGACCGCGAAGCTCGTACCGAAGAGAACGCGCAGGAATTGGTTTTCAATGCCGAATTTGTCCACGAAGCCCCATTTCTGTATAAATTCCACCGCAAATGCGAACGCAAGCAGACAGACATTGACGACATAGTGGTTATTTTTCCCACCGAGCACCATTTGCACAAAACAGTACAGCACCCACATCACGATGATATCCCCGCCGTAATATCGGATAAAGTTGTCATGCTGAGTCAGCGCGATGACTACCTCCACGCCCACAAGGAGCACGAAAAGTCCCGCATATATGAGCCGCCGCTTCATTAGTCAATCTCCCTTGCAAGGTCAGGGAAAATGCCGAGACTGCGCTTTAATATGCCGTTCATGCACGCGATAGCCGTTCCGTAATTCGTGAATGGAACTCCCGCAGCCTCAGCGATATTCTTGCGGTGGAGCATTTCTCTCTCGTTGAGCATACAGCCTCCGCAGTGTATAACAAGAGCATATCCGGACAAGTCCTCAGGGAAGTCTCTGCCGCTGGAAAGCTCTATATTCAGGCTTTTCCCGGTATATTTTTTCAGCCATGCCGGAAGCTTCACGCTTCCGATGTCTCCGCACTGACGATGATGTGTACAGCCTTCGGAAATGAGGACGGTGTCGCCGTCGCGGAGGTCCTTTATCCTCGCCGCGCCCTTTACGGCACTCTCGAGGAAGCCCTTATACCGCGCCATGAGTATCGAAAACGACGTAAGCGGCACTTCTTCGGGGACTATCTTGCTCACAAGCCCGAACGCCTGACTGTCTGTAACGACCATTTTCGGCGGAGCTGCAAGTGCGCTGAGCGTCTCCGCGAGCTGAGTCTCCTTCGTGAAAACAGCCTCCGCATCTGCGTCGAGCACATCGCGCAGAGCCTGTACCTGCGGGAGAATCATGCGTCCCTTCGGCGCAGAGCCGTCTATCGGAGTTACGAGAACTACCATATCTCCCGGCGAGAGCAGGTCGCCAATGATACGGCGTTCGTTTCCCGCATTTTTAGCAAGCGAGCCTATCTTCTCCTTGAGCTCCTCAATATTCAGCTTTTTCGCCGCGCTGACGGATATCTCGTTCTCGGAGCTTACCTCGCCGCCGGAGATATCGCACTTGTTATAAACCACGATATAGGGCACTTCGCGCTCGCGGAAGAGCTGTATCAGCTCCTTGTCGCAGCCGGAAACGCCTTCTGTTCCGTCTACTACGAGGACGGCAACATCCGTTTTCGCGAGTATCTGGCGGGTCTTTTTCACGCGGAGCTCGCCAAGCTCGCCTACGTCGTCGAAGCCGGGAGTGTCGATTATCTCGACCGGTCCGAGCGGGAGAAGCTCCATTGCCTTGTAAACAGGGTCAGTGGTGGTACCCTTTACGCTTGAGACAACGGCAAGCTCCTGATTTGTGATCGCATTGACAAGGCTTGATTTTCCGGCATTTCTCCTGCCGAAGAAGCCGATGTGTATCCTCTCGCCCGAGGGTGTATCGTTAAGGCTCATAAAAATACCTCCATAAACGTAAAGCTCCCGAACGGGAGCTTTGCTGATGATTTTCAAATTATTATTCCGCAAAAGCGGACATATCCATTAGAATTCGAGCTGGTCGAGTACGCTTCTGAGCGCCTTTGCACTTGCCTGAAGCTTTTCAATTTCGCCGTCTGTGAGATTCGGTGAGACCTCGCGCTCGATACCGTTTGCACCGATAACAGCAGGAAGACTGAGGCATACGTCGTTGATGCCGTATCTGTCCTTGATAAGGGTGGAAACAGTCATGATATTATTGGAATCGCGCAGGATATTGTCGCAGATCTTATTTACAGTAAGAGCGATAGCGTAGAAGGTAGCGCCCTTTCTCTTGATTACCTCGCCGCCTGCCTTGCGGACTTCCTCGATTATCTCCTCTTCGTCGATATCGCGGTGCTCCTGAGCCTCGCAGTATTCCTCCATGCCGATTCCTGCGATGTTTGTGATAGACCACGGTATCATGGAAGTATCGCCGTGCTCACCGAAAACGTAAGCATGGATGCTGTTCGGGCTGAGACCTACGTGGTCGGCAATGCTTGAACGGAGACGTGAAGTGTCAAGAGCTGTACCCGAACCGATGACCTGCTTGGGAGAAAGGTCGGTACACTGTAAAATAGTATAAGTAACGATGTCAACGGGGTTGCTGACAACGACATATATAGCATCGGGAGCAGCCTTTGCTACGCGGGGCATAACGTCCTTGATGATGTTTACGTTAGCCTGAGCAAGGTCAAGACGTGTCTGACCGGGCTTGCGGGCAAGTCCGAGAGTAACAACGATGATGTCAGAGCCTGCCGCATCGTCGTATGTTCCGTCGAAAACCTCGATATTGTGGCTGAAGGAAACGCCCTGACGAATGTCCATAGCTTCGCCCTTAGCCTTTTCCTTGTTGATATCAATGAGTACGATATCGGAACAGGTTCCTGCGACTGCAAAGGTATATGCAACTGTAGCGCCGACATTTCCGGCACCGAGGATAGTTATCTTCTTTCCGCTTTTATTATCTGCCATAGTAAAACCTCCAAATAATACGGACTGGGGCTGTGATATACAGCACCTCATGTTATTATTATAGCATACCGGCGGGAAATTTCAAGGTATATCTGTAAATATTCCGTTAAAATCGTAAAAACATACAAAAATGACGTTTTTTTAACAATCCTTTGTCAACATTGCCGGACATATCTCTGCTACCTCACATATTGACAAGGTCAGCGCATTGGCTTATAATATTACTGAAAACCGGAAGTCAAGGAGATTTTATCAGATTGAAAAGGAAAAGAAAAACCAAAAAAGAAAAAAAGGAAATATTCATACCCAACTTTACCCTGATACTCACGGCGATATTCCTTCTGCTCAGTGCAATCGGAATGTCCCAGTACAAAAATACCATAAAATACTGCACCGCAAAAGCAACAGGTATCGTGACTTGCAGAGGATTCGGCAGAAAAGACATAGGCGGCAATCATAACTTATCAACAGGCAAGAAATATGCCGAGATATTATTATATGACGATTCCAAATTAGCAGGCAAGCATATTTATGCTCCCGTTTATGTCGGAGACAAGGGCGATGAGGTCAGCATACATTATAACGCCGATAACCCCGATGAATACTATATTGACGCCGTTGCCGATTACTATAAACAAGGCTCTGTTCTTGTGTGTTCTTTCGGCGCATTCTTTTTCGCGGCATCTGTATTCTTGGCAATATATTATAATCTCCCACAAAAGCCTCAGAATGACGAACGCAAAGGAAAATCCAAGAAATAACACGAAAGCAGGATAAAAAATGCACCTGAATCTACTATTCGACCTCGACCAGACACTTCTCGATTTCCACGCCTCGGAGCATCTCGCGCTGAAAGAGGTCATGGAGGCGAACGGTCAGGACTTCTCAGAGGAGCGTTACCGCTTCTTCAAGCAGGTCAACAAAAGCCTGTGGCTCGAATTCGAGAAAGGTATGATCACCAAGTCAGAGCTGTTCGAGAAGCGTTTCCGGCTGCTGTTTGAGGAATGCGGCTGCGATACGGGCAGCATGGAGCTATTAAAGATAAACGACAGCTTCATAGACTGTATGTCGCAGAACGGCGTCCTCATGGACGGAGCACTCGCTTTCCTGCGAAATATCGCTGAAAACATACCCAATGCGAAGATTTACATCATCACCAACGGCGCGGAGCGCAACGCTCTCGGCAGGATAGCCTCTACCGGACTGGACAGGTATGTAAACAAGGTCTTTATCAGCGAAACTTTGGGAACGGCAAAGCCGTCGCGTGAATTCTTCGACATCGTGAAAAAGACTATAGCCGAGCCCGACGAAAGCTTCATCGTCATAGGCGATTCGCTGACATCTGATATGCTCGGAGCCAAAAACGCCGGACTTGCAAGCTGCTGGTTCATGCCGGAGGGCGACACCGCAGCCGCAGTCAAAGAATACGACATAGACTTCACAGCTTCGTCCTTCGATGAGCTGTACGACATTATAAAGAGCTGGCCGGCGGCTCATATGCACAGGATATTCGGCAAAAAAGAAAATGCCAGTTACTTCGACAGAGAAGGAGCTTATCTCATTCCCGTCAGCGGAGATAAGGTCGGAATAGTGCAGACTCCAAAGGGCTATTTTCTGCTCGGCGGAGGTATCGAATCCGGAGAATCGCATATCGGCTGCATCAAGCGGGAATGCCTTGAAGAAGCCGGATATGAGGTCTGCGTCGGGGAAAAGCTCTGTTCCGCGGAGACATACTGCTTTCACGAAAAATTCGGCTTTTTCCACCCTATCCAGACCTACTACGCCGGAGAACTCCGCTCAAAAACAGCCTCCCCGACAGAATCAGACCATAAATTCCTGTGGATAGAATACGAAAAGGTCAAGGGGAAAATGTTCCTCGAAATGCAGGACTGGGCACTGAAAACGGCTTTTGAAAAATATCGGAAGGAGCAGCCATGTACAACAGTATAAGCGATTCCATAGCCTCGCATTTCGGCAAGAGCATATGGACTAAATTCAGGCGCGGAGTGCGCGATTACGAGCTTATAAATCCCGGCGACCGCATTGCGGTCTGCATCTCCGGAGGCAAGGACTCCATGCTCATGGCTCAGTGCATCGACCGTCTGCACCGTAATCAGGAAATACCGTTCGACGTCGAATACATCATCATGGACCCCGGCTACTCGCCCGAGAATATGCAGAAGATACTCGACAACGCCGCATTGCTCGATATACCGGCAAAGGTATACCATACGCGCATATTTGAATCAGCCGAAAAAGAACAGAAGCACCCCTGCTTTCTCTGTGCGAGACTGCGGCGCGGCTGGCTCTACAAGACCGCTCAGGAGCTCGGCTGCAACAAAATAGCGCTCGGGCACCACTTCGACGACGTGATAGAAACTATCCTCATGGGTATGCTCTACGGCTCGCAGATGCAGACGATGATGCCGAAGCTCCGCAGTGAAAACTACGAGGGAGTCGAGCTTATCCGACCGCTGTACCTCGTCCGCGAGGCTGATATAATAAAATGGTGCGAGTTCAACTCGCTGAGCTTTATCCGCTGCGCCTGCAAGGTCACCGAAAAAAAGGGCGAGGGAAGCTCCAAACGCGCCGAGATAAAGGCTCTTATCGCTCAGCTAAAGCAGACCAATCCCGCAGTCGAGATGAACATCTTCCGCAGTCCCGAAAACGTTGACCTGAGAACTCTCATCTCCTACCACAACGGCGGCGAACGCCACCACTTCCTCGATGATTATTGATACAAAAAAACTCGCAGGAGCATTAAAGCCGGTACTCGTACAGAAGTTTATACCTACTACTGGGGCAAACCTTTCTGGAGAAAGGTTCTTCCCCAGACCCCTTTCCAAAGACTTCCAACTTTGTTTTTTCTGCAAGGGGTACCCCAATATAAACAAAACGGCTCCGTTTTCTCTTTCAAGGGGGTACCCCTTGCAGAAAAAACGGAGCTAAAAGTTTTAGGAAGGGAGTTTGAGGGAAAGCCCTTTTTCAAAAGGGTTTCCCTCAATAATACGTGTAAAGCTTCTATATGGGCATTGACCTTAAGCTTCCGCGAGTTTATTTTTTACTGTGTTACTGATTCATGCTTACTGCAAGAGTAGGTATGAGCAGGCATATGAGGAAGATCACAACGCCTATGATAATACCTATCAGCATAAGAAGAAGCTGTGCCTTGGCGAAATTCTTAGCGGACTGGTCAGTTGCCGCAAGAGCCATGATTATCACTCCGAGCACAGGAAGACACGCGCAGAGGAACATCCAGCCTATCCAGCCGCCAACGCTTGTCGGGTTTGACTGCTGAACAACAGGCTGTACAGCTGTATAGACCGGCGGCGGGGGCATTGTAGGACCTATCTGCTGTGCAGCAGTGCTTGCTCCGCAGTTAGGGCAGAATTTTCCGGTATACTCAGTACCGCACTTATAACAGTTTGCCATGATATAAACCTCCCAAAGTTTATGATTCGCATAAATATTCCATATAACCGAATTATAACACATTATAGTTCAGAATTCAAGCTTTTCAGAAAATATTTTTCAAAATCCTGCACAATATGCAAAAAAGCGTCATCAGGCAAGCCGAAAGCACTTTTCTGCACAGCTCGTGGAGCACCTCCTGCTCCGGAAGATACAAAAACGCACATTTTCAGTAAAATAAGCCATTGTTTTTGTGCAGGATATATGCTATAATCATAGTATCAGAAAATATGAACAGGAGGTATGAAATGAAACTGAAAAAACTTCTTTCGCTCGCAGTTGCGGGCTGTCTCATATGCGGAAGCTCCGCGATAAGCACGTCTCCGGCAAAGATAGCTGACGCCGCCGGCACAAGAGTTTCCGTCCATGACCCCTCCATAATCAAGGACGGCAATACATACTATGTTTTCGGCTCGCACATCGACGCCGCAAAATCCACAGACCTGCAAAACTGGAAAACCTTCACAAACGGCTATGCAAGGACAAATAACGTTGAATTCGGCAATCTCTCGCAAAACCTGCAAAAAGCCTTTGCATGGGCTGGTGAGGACCTCGAGGACTGCAAGGGAGGCTTTGCGGTATGGGCTCCGGACGTTATCTGGAATCCCGACTATGTCAACTCCGACGGCTCGAAGGGCGCGTATCTGATGTATTTCTGTACGTCCTCGACCTATATGCGCTCGGTCATAGGCTTTGCGGCAGCAAAGAATGTCGAGGGACCGTATACCTTCGTGGACACGCTCATATACTCCGGATTCACGAACAACGACAGCTATGCTACCAGCGATACAAAGCGTGTAAACCGCAAGTACACCTCTACCAATGTTGATGAGCTCATCGCGGCGGGACAGGTCACCTTCAACAATAGCTGGTTCAACAATGACAACTTCAACAACCAGCTCTTCCCCAACGCTATCGACCCGACTATCTACTACGGCACTGACGGCAAGATGTATATGTGCTACGGCTCGTGGTCCGGCGGAATATTCACTCTTGAGGTCGACCCCAAGACCGGCTACCTCATTCACCCCAAAAGCGGCACTACCTCCGACGGCCGCATGGTAGACAGCTACTTCGGAACTAAAATTTCCGGCGGCTACGGCAAATCCGGCGAAGGTCCTTTCATCGAATACAACACCGATACCGGCTACTACTACCTATGGGTAACATACGGCGGACTCTTCTCCGACGGCGGCTATAATATGCGAGTTTTCCGCTCGACAAGCCCGCTCGGACCCTTCAAGGACCCCGCAGGCAATAATGCAGTCCTCCCGACAAAGCCAAACCTCGACGCAACAGGTCTGAAGGTAATGGGCAACTACAAATTCAGCTCGCTCAACAAGGCTTATATGGCGTGCGGACATAACTCCGTGCTCCGCGATGACGACGGCAAGTGGTACCTCTTCTATCACGCCCGTTTCGACGACGGCAGCGAATACCACGAAGTCCGCGTACATTCGATGTACTTCAATGATGCCGGCTGGCCTGTTGTTGCTCCTTTCGAGTACAGCGGCGACGAGATCTCGCCTACCGGCTACAACACGGACGACATTGTCGGCACATATGAATTCATCGACCACGGAACTTCTACTGACGGCAAGATAATCAGCAGCCAGAACATCAAGCTCAACGCCGACGGAACTATATCCGGCGCTGTAAGCGGTACATGGCAGCAGGACGCTGCTAACTCCGCAGCAGACCTCACTATCGGCGGCGCGGTATACAAGGGTCACTTCCTTGCGGCTAAGGACGAATCAGGCAAAAAGGTAATGTCGTTCACAGCAGTCGGAACAAACAACCATACCGTATGGGGAGCTAAGACCTCCGGATATACCGGTACAGAAAGAACAGGCATCGCAGATTATACCGACAGGAATGCAAAAATGGTCATCGCAGAGGATACCCTCGGCGAGCCGGGAGCTTCGAGCCGGCTCAGCGGAACTTCCCTTATAAGCGGTATCCCCTACTATATCACCAACGTAAACAGCGGTCTCGCGATAGACCTCCCCAACGGCAAGCTCAACGAGGGCACTAATATCCAGCAGTGGGACTTCAACAAGCTCTGGGCTCAGCAGTGGAGGATAACTGCTGTTGACAAGGAATGGTGCAAAATAGTCTCTCTCGGCGACGAGCAGAAATGCATCGCTGTCGCTTCTGATACTGCCGCAGACGGCACAAACGTCGAATTGCAGACCTATACAGGCGCGGACAATCAGCTCTTCAAGATAGTTAAGAGCGGCTCGTCATACGGTATCGTTTCCAAGTGCTCAGGCGGAAACGGAGCTCTCGACGTGTTCGAGTGGTCAAAGGAAAACGGCGGCAACGTCAACCAGTACGCTTACCACGAGTACGCCTGCCAGCTATGGGATATAACTCCCGTCCGACCGGAAATAACCGCAGGCAATTCCTATGTTATAAGGGACGTAATCAACGACAAATATGTAAGCCTCGGCGAAAAGGATCAGCTTGTCACCTCAGACAAGCCGACTAAGTGGGAGGTCTATTCAACAGGCGACAATGACGGCTCTTACTGTCTCGGACTGCCCATGCCGCGCAATATAATGCCTAACGTTCCTGTTCTCGTTGCTCCCGACGGAAATAATCCTTCCGAGGAAGGCGCACTTATCGTATACAGGAGCGTCAGCAATGACAATGACGCACGGCTGAAAATAATCGCAAATAAAAACGGTACGTATTCGCTCCTGACAGGTGCGACCAACTATAAGCAGTCTGTAAGTTATATGACTAATATGTCTTCCACTCCTTCGACCGGCTGGCTGGAGCAGCTCCCGCTCAACAAAGGCAAGGGCTGGGAATTCGTGCTCGAGCCCGTAAAGCCCGACCCCGACTCCATCGCCGGAGACGTAAATGCTGACGGCGAATTCGGTGTTGCCGACCTCGTAATGCTCGAGCGCTACCTCCTCGGCGCGAGCAGCGATCTCAACGACTGGCAGGCAGGCGACCTCGATTCAGACGGCGCTATAACTGCATATGACATGGTTCTTATGCGCAAGCTCGTAACTGATTGATTTGATGATAACAAACTGAAAGGCGGTCTTATGACCGCCTTTTTCTTAATAATAAAGTGAAACTGCCCGCTTTGCAAGGTCGCAGAGCTCATTTATCTTCTCGTTGTTTCCGCCGATATCTCTGGCTGTTTCGACTACATATTCAAACGAAGAATTTCCCTTGAACTCGGAATCTTTAAGAAGCATCGCAAACTCTGCTGCCGCGCCTGCAAGGAGTATTCCCTGAGTGGGCTTTGCGCTGTACTTCTCCATGCCGTAGAGATTGGAGGAGTATATCTCCTCGTCGGTGTCGATATCCTTGTACGCGAGTGAGAACTTGATAAGCTCCTGACGTCCGCTGTCGCTTGCGGGCTCGGAAGACTTTTCATGCTCGTCGGCAAATTCGAGGTCTACGCCGTGGTATGTTCCGTCAGAGCCTGCAAGCTCGACCTCATACAGAGCTGTAACGCTGTGACCTGCACCTACTTCGCCCGCGTCCTTGGTATCGTCGTAGAAATCCTCCGCTTCCATAAGCCTGTTTTCATAACCGATGAGACGGTAGCTCTTGACCTGTGCGGGGTTGAATTCCACCTGTATCTTGACGTCCTTGGCGATAGTGTAGAGAGTTCCTCCCATCTCCTCAACGAGCACCCTGCGAGCCTCGTCTACGGAGTCGATATAGCTGTAGTTGCCGTTGCCGTTGTCGGCAAGAGCCTCAAGCTTGTTATCCTTGTAGTTGCCTGTGCCGAATCCGAGGACTGAGAGATATATGCCGCTGTCGCGTTTATCCTCGATGAGCTTTTTAAGCTCCGATTCTGACGATTTGCCGATGTTGAGGTCGCCGTCAGTCGCGAGGATTATGCGGTTGTTGCCGCCCTTGATGAAGTTCTCCTCCGCGAGCGCGTAGGCGGTCTCGATACCGCCCTCGCCGTTTGTTCCGCCGTAAGCAGTTATCGAGTAGAGCGATTCGAGGATATCGTCCTTGCGGTCACCGTGAGCTCCGGCGATTATGGTCTCGCTCGAGCCGGCATAGGTAACTATGGAAATGCGGTCCTTCTCCGTGAGATTCTCCGCAAGCATCGAAAATGCGGTCTGAACGAGCGGGAGCTTGTTGTAATCCGACATCGAACCTGACGAATCTATCAGGAATACAAGGTTCGAGGAAGGAGTTTCCTTCTCGTCGAGCTCCTTGCCCTGAACTCCTATCATCATAAGCTTATGTCCCGCATTCCACGGACAATCGGCAATTTCCACGTACTCGCCGAAGGTCTTGCCGTCCTCGGGAGCGGCGTACTTGTAGTCGAAGTAGTTGATGAACTCCTCCGCGCGTACCGACTCTGCGGGGACTATCTGGTTATCCTCAAGAAGACGGCGTGCGTTGGTATATGAGGCAGTATCCACATCGACTGAAAACGTCGAGAGAGGTATCACCTTCGGGTCAAGGAAGCCTGTTTCGCCGAATTCGTGATATTCTTCGCTGCCGATATAATAGTCAGGATAGCAGTCGGTATCTTCTGTCTCAGGATAAACATTGGCGTCGTAGGTATCGTTTTTGTTGTAGCTGTCAGTGGTAACTCTTGAATGTGATACTTCTTTCTCTCCGCAGCTTGTGAATGCAGCTGTTACGAGCGGAAGCGTAAGAGCTAAAGCCGCTATGCGATGTGATAGTTTTTTCATGAATAACACTCCTTTTCGGTGGATTTTCGCTTCCCGTCATCACGGGACTTTTTCTATGCTCTCATAATACCATAGATTTCCGCCGATTGCAATAACAGACCGTAGTCAGTCCGGATACGAAAAAATGATATTTTGTTAAGATACAGAAAAAAATGTTACACATTTCTGACAGGGCTCTGTACAAAAGAGATGCTCTGCTTTCACTCAAAGTCAAATCAAATCATAATTACAGGAAAACTATATAAGGGCGCCATATATGGCGCCCTTTGGCATTTATGAATTGATTATGAGCTTTCTCAGCATGACCATATCGTATACGTCGATGATATCGTCGGGCAGAAGGTCAGCGATTACACACTCCTTTTCCGTAAGAGGTGTTTTTCCGAGAAGGTGCGAGCTGAGCTTAACGAGGTCGGCAACTCCGACCTCGCCGTCGGAGTTGATGTCGCCGGCAACTGTCTCAGGCTGCGAAGAACCGCTGCGGGTCGCGATAGCGAAGAAGTTCACGCACATATACGACTGTCCGTTGCCGCCGAGCGTAACACGTTCACCCTTCTTGACAGGCTTGTCGTAGATGTTGAACGTAACATCATTTGACGATGTGAGGTATGTTCTCATATGGACGTAATCAGCGAGCCAGTCCGGAACCTTTTCAACTCTGCTGTCGAGAGCAACATGGAGAGTCATATCCTCTCCGGCGGTGAATGATACCGTGTCGCCTGTGAGCGCCTTAGCGTTGCACGCGGTCATGAGTATCTCTCCGCCGATGAGATTGGACTGTATCTCTGCGATAGTGAAATCGCGGTCACCGAATATTTTGGAGCCGGTATTGGCGTTTCTGCCGATATTCCACGAATCAGGGTCAGCGTCAGTTGAGATGTCGATATCTTTGAAGAGCTCGCCGCTGAGGGGCAGAGCGTCCTCGCCGAACGAGAAGTAACGCATATTGCTGAGGTTGTCCTCCGGAGATGAGAACCTGATAATGAGGTTGTGAGTGCCGGTTATGGCCGGGATACTGGTTTCGATGTCCTTATAGCTCGAGAAGCTGCTTCCGGGAAAATATGCCGTTGCGACGGGGTCTCCATTTATCTCGTCGAGGAAGATTTCGAGCGTGCAGGCATTTCCGGACATTGTCGCGTAAAATGAACGCGCTCCGCCGCCGAATGCTATCTTGTTATATCTTACCCAGTCGCCGTTGCTGATGCAGGCGATATTGTTCTGTCCGCCGGAGTGCTCCTCGGTAACGATGCCCTTCCAGTCGGCGTAGGAATCAGCTTCTATCCTGCTGAATGCAGAAACGGAGGGAATAGAGGGCTGAGGAGGCGTATCGCTCTCGGGCGAGAGTGTGACAACTCCCTCGGGGAACGAGTTGACGGTCAGGTCGTTGATGTAGTATTCGATGTTCATGTAGCCCTTGCCGCAGTAGTCGCCTGCATAGTCAGAGCCGTCGTTCGGGTCGAGACCGCGTGCGAGCTCCCAGTCGTCAGCCATGCCGTCATAGTCGGAGTCTGTTATTTCCTTCTGAGTTATGCCGGCGGGGTAAGAATAGGTCACTCCGCATTTGATATTATACTTGTTGAGGTCGGAAACAGAGCTGTTGTATGCGGCTGTACCTGAGCACTGACCGGTGCCGTTTTTAGTTTCGGCGGCGCACTGCTGGTCGATAGCTGTACGCTTGTCGGGAGCTATGCCGTTTCCGGCGAAGCTTATAACGTGCTCATATGAAGCCTCGGCGCTCTCGCATCCGACAGTCGAGGAGAGGTTTTCGCCGTTGAGACCTATCGTGAACGGGTAAGAGGTCTTGAGGTTATCCTTTGTTATGCCGATACCGTCCTTGACCTTGATGCCGTCCCAGTTGTTGTAGGTGATGCCGTTAATGGAGCCGTCCTTGTTGATGAGGCGGTTTCCGGAAACGTAGACCTTGAAATTCTGCGGATTTGTAGTGCTGTCAACGTTTATCCAGTTGTAGCCGCCGGTCGTGGAGTTTCCGGCTTTGAGAGTATTGTTCACGTAGTTGACGTGTCCTATCGTGCCGTAAGCGGTCTGATAGCCCCAGTCGTAGATGATGTTGTTGGTAAAGTCGGCAACTCCTGTGCCGGGGATTTTTCCGCGGAAGTTTCGCGATACGTTGTGGATTATAAGGTTGTGGTCGTAGGTGAGATTGCTGTTGCCCATCATGATCCCGAAGCCGTGAATGCCCTTGTCATGACCTCCCCACGAGTTTGCAGGTCCGATGACCGTATACTGCACGGTGTAGTTGGAGTTGTTGGAGTAAAGTCCCCACTGCTCGTCGGAAGCCCAGCCAATCGAGCAGTGGTCAACGATGCAGTCAGAGCCTTTCGAGCCGCCCCATGCGTCGTTTCCGGAGCTCGTAGCATAGTACGGACCCGGACGCGAGCTGAGATAGCGGCAGATTATATTGTCTCCGCCGAAAGCCATTTTATAGTTTTTGAGAGTGATACCGGCGCCGCCGGGAGCAGTCTGTCCCGCGATAGTTATGTTTCCGGCGCTTGAAACTGCGCTTTTGAGCTCGATAGTGCCGCCGACATCGAATACGACAATGCGTCCGGACTTGCTTACCGCATCACGGAAGGAGCCTTCACCGCTGTCGTTGAGGTTGGTAACGTGGTAGACCGAGCCGCCGCGTCCGCCGGTAGCATATTTGCCTCCGCCGACAGCTCCGGGGAAGGCAAGGAGATTTCCTGCGGCGCTTGCTGTGGGAGCTTTTGCCGCGGGGAAGCCTGCTCCCGCAAAGACGGTGACAAGACCGGTTATAGCGGCAGTCAGCCGCCGCATAGTTTTGTTCATGTCATTATCCTCCTTAAAAAAGTGTAAATTTCCCATTAAACACATTATAGCATGGATCTCAACAAAAAGCAATGAGATTTTGTGCTTGTTTTATGACATTTTGAATTCTATTCCCGTCAGTTTTGTGAGAGCTCGGACGCTTGAAGGACGCCGTTTTATTCTCCCGTTCGGTTATTTCACTGTAGGTGCCGGGAGTGCTCCGTTCTGCCCTGCCTGACGATTCCGAAGCTTTATCCAAAAAATCAAAATGGAGCATCATTGAACAAAATGGAGTTGAAAATTCAATTATATTATGCTATACTATCACAGGAGCCTTTGGGAAAAAGGCTCAAATCCATGCATAAAGGTTAGCAAAATCTAACTTTTGAGAGGTAACAATGAAAGGCAAGGATCTTATAAACATCGGTATTTTTTCGGTGATATATTTCGTCATCGTTTTTATCATCGCCATGCTCGGCATGATACCAATATTTCTGCCGCTGATGTCGGTGCTTATGCCGATATTCGGCGGTGTCCTCGGCGGACTCCTCGGCAAGGCACTGATGAAGACGCACTTCGAGAAGGCAGGCATAGCGTGAGCAGGGACATTTTCAAGGCTCTTGACAAAGCAGGATTCGGCGGTAACGTCCACGAAATAGCCGAGGAGGGCGACTGCCGGGTACTGCGGCTCGACGGCGAGGACGGCGAGGGCTTCATGACCATGTACCGCGTATTTGACGGGGTGTACCTGATGTACAACGACTTCCATATGCGCGGCTGCGTATCGAAGTATCAGAACAGCAAGACCGTCCTCTGCATCGACCACTGCCGCGAGGGGCGCATCGAGCATGAAAACTCCCTCGGCGAGCGCTACTACATGGAGGCGGGCGACCTGCGGATAGACAGACGCGCCCACCACGAAGGACGCGTGGAGCTGCCGCTGTCGCACTATCACGGCATCACTATCGGCTTTGTGCGCGGAGCGGCTGAGGAGTCGCTGAAGCGCGAAATGCCGTGGCTGCCGGTGGATATAAACACTCTCGCGGAGCGTTTCTGCTCGAGCAGCAAGGAGTTCGTCCTGCGCGGGAACGAAGCCATGAATCAGCTCTTTTCACAGCTATACAATGCTCCGAAGAGCGTGCGGCTCAGCTATTTCAGGGTAAAGACGGCAGAGCTGCTGCTCATGCTCGCAGCGCTCGATATCTCGGGCACTTCGGAACAAAGGCAGTATTTCCCTGCGAGACAGACCGAAAAAGTCAAGCAGATACACGCGCTGATAACCGGCTCTCTTGACAGGTCATACACGGTGGACGAGCTGTCGGCAAGGTTCGATATGCCGCCCGCGACGCTGAGAAAGGTGTTCAAAGCGGTTTACGGAGCGCCGATATACCAGTACATCAAAAGCTATAAAATGAAGGCTGCGGCTTCAATGCTGATATCCGAGAGCGGCTCGACAGTCGCGGAGATAGCACAGCGGCTCGGATATGACAACGCCTCTAAGTTTTCGGCAGCTTTCCGCGATGTAATGGGCGTTTCACCTCAAAATCACAGGAGGGATACCAATGGAAAAGGATAAAAACGGTGCGGCTGACATCGAAAACGGACATATCCAACAGGTGGTGAGACAATGACGGGAACTCAGCTTTTTCCCGATATCAGGCTATTATTCGGAGTGGTAAATGCTCATGCCGCCGACTGTAAAACGGAGATGAGCCTCTGTATCAGCGGCAGCTGCGAATACTGCGTCAATGGAGAATACTTCTATCTTACCGCGGGGAGCTGTATTATCAGAGGCGGCGCATGTACTGTCCATGGTATCGCGTATTCTCCCAATTATCGCGGCATAACGCTTCTGACGGATACACGCTGCGTCGGCTCTGACGATGTATTCGGTATACGTGAGCAGCTCGCCGGTATCAGTGAAAACGAAATGCGCGTTTTCCGTGCAGGCGACGATATCCGTCGGCTCGCGGAGGAGATATACGCCGTCCGAAGCAGCTCACGGGACTCAATGCTAAGGATAAAGGCAGTCGAGCTGCTCATGCTGCTCGGCGAGCGCAGATACGGACACTGCGAACACGCTGAAACGATAAGGCTTGTCGGCGAATTTATCTGTCAGAACGTCTCCGAGCACTACACTATCCCCCGGCTCGCGGAACAGTTCGCGATAGCTCCGCACACGCTGAAAGCGGAATTCAGCCGGTATTTCGGGAGCTCCGTTTACAGCTATACAAAGCTGCGGAAGATGTTCCGCGCGGCAGAGCTGATATGCACTGCTGACATGAAGATAATCGACATCGCTGAGGAAGTCGGCTACTGCAACGCGAGCAAGTTCTCGAGCGCGTTTCGTTCAGTAATGGGCACCGCACCAAAGGATTACCGAACGGAGCACAAAGCCGAGAAAAACGCCTGAAACCGCATATTACAGCCTGATTAGCACCGTATACCCATTTTTCCTTTTCGGAGCGGAAACCGCCGTTATAATATGGTATCATATATTTACAGAAGGCTTCTCAATTTCAAACGAGGTGATAATTATGATAAAAATCAAAGATATCCCGTGGAAGAAGGTAGGTCTGTTCGCAGGCGGAGTGCTCTTCGGCACAGCAGGCATACGCATTCTTTCAAGCAAGGACGCAAAGAAGTGCTACACTCACGCAACAGCGGCAGTGCTCCGCGCAAAGTCAGACGTTATGCAGACCGTAACAACAGTGCGCGAAAACTGCGACGACATACTCGCTGACGCAAAGGAGATAAACGAGCAGAGAGCCCTTAAAGAGGAAGCTGACCTTATCGCCGACACAGCTGAGGAAATAGCTGATACAAGCGAGGAAACAGCTGACACAAGCGAAGAATAAGAAAAAGCAGACTGCTCTGCGTGCTATCCTTAACGGAAAAAGCGGGCTACCGAGCCTCGAACTTGCGTTCTGAACTCAGTGACCCACGAAACTGGCTGAAGGGACACCCTTCAGACGGTCTGTTTTTATAGGAGGACATTATATGAAGTGTAGGATATTGCACGAATCAAAGGGACGTATGCGAGTACGCTTCTGCATAAAGCGAATGACGCTGAAACAGGCTGATATCGCAGAATATGCGCTCTCTGCGGCGGCAGGAGTGATAAGAGCGCAGGTGTTCGACCGCACCTGCGACGTTGTCATCACATATAACTGCGACAGAGCCGAGATAATACGCACCCTGTCGCGCTTTTCATTCAGCGACGAGCGGAATACCGCTCTCGTCCCCGAGCATACGGGACGCGAGCTGAACCGGTATTACGAGAACAAGCTTGCGGGAACGGTCATAAAGCGCTTCGTGAACAAGCTCATCATACCGCAGCCGATACGCCGGATACTTGCGTTCATCAAGGCTGCAAAGTACATATGGCGCGGACTGAAATGCCTGCTCAGCGGCAAACTCGAGGTAGCAGTCCTCGACGCGACAGCGATAGGAGTATCCCTCCTGCGCGGCGACTTCAAGACCGCCGGCTCGGTGATGTTCCTGCTGAATGTCGGCGATATCCTCGATGAGTGGACACATAGGAAGTCTATCGACGACCTCGCGCGGACTATGTCCCTCGGAGTTGAACAGGTGTGGACTAAAACTGCCGACGGTCAGGAGCTTCTCATGCCCGTCAGTGAGGTGAAAAAGGGAGATATGGTCATAGTCAGAACAGGCTCGATGATACCACTGGATGGCAAGGTCATATCAGGCGACGCAATGGTGAATCAGGCTTCGATGACGGGCGAATCCGTACCCGTACACAAGTCTGCGGGAGCGTATGTCTACGCGGGCACAGTCGTCGAGGACGGCGAGTGTACGGTCTGCGTTGAGAACACGGCAGGCGGCGGAAGATACGACCGCATCGTGAAGATGATAGAGGAATCGGAAAAGCTGAAATCAGCCGCAGAGGACAAGGCTTCGCACCTCGCCGACAAGCTCGTGCCGTGGAGCTTGGGCGGCACCCTGCTGACATGGCTGCTGACCCGCAGCGTCACAAAGGCTCTGTCAATACTCATGGTGGACTTCTCCTGCGCGTTGAAGCTCGCAATGCCGATATCAGTGCTGTCCGCGATGAGGGAATGCAGCCGTGCCGGTATAACCGTCAAGGGCGGACGCTTCATGGAGGCAGTAGCCGAGGCTGATACCATAGTTTTCGACAAGACGGGAACGCTCACTCACTCGGCTCCTAAGGTCGCAAAGGTGCTGTCCTTCGGCGGACGCGACGAGTCTGAAATGCTTCGTCTTGCGGCTTGCCTCGAGGAGCACTATCCACATTCGATAGCCAATGCCGTAGTTGCAGAAGCCGCAAGCCAAGGGCTTGAGCACGAGGAATTCCACTCCAAGGTGGAGTACGTTGTCGCACACGGTATATCAAGCACGGTCAACGGCGAGCGCGTTCTCATCGGAAGTCACCATTTCATCATCGAGGACGAGCACTGCTCCGAGCCCGATGACGAACGCTATCATGACCTGCCAGCCGAATATTCGCACCTCTACCTCGCTATCGGCGGAGAAGTCGCAGCGGTCATCTGCATCGAGGACCCGCTCCGCGACGAAGCAGCGAACGTTATAGAAAAGCTCCACGAATACGGCATATCGCGCGTAGTAATGATGACGGGCGACAACGAACGCACTGCACGGGCTGTTGCGGAAAAAGTCGGCGTTGACGAATACCGTGCGGAGGTCCTCCCCGAGGACAAGGCAGCATTTATTCGCGCCGAGCATGATGCCGGCAGGAAGGTCATCATGATAGGCGACGGCGTGAACGACTCCCCCGCCCTCAGTGAAGCTGACGCGGGTATCGCTATCAGCACCGGAGCTGCCATTGCCCGCGAGATAGCTGACATAACCATATCCGCCGACGACCTCTGTGCCCTCGTTGAGCTGAAACGACTGAGCAATGCACTCATGGCGCGTATAGGCTGGAATTACCGCACTATCATCGGCTTCAACGGAGCTCTGATAGGACTCGGAGTGCTCGGAGTTCTCCCGCCCGCAGCATCGGCGCTGCTGCATAACGCCTCCACACTGGCGATAGGTCTAAAAAGCATGACCGACCTGAAATAAACTCAAGCCATAAGAAAAGAGCTGTATATCCGCTGATGCGGAAGCATAAATAATACAAAATCCCGATGCGCTGGCATCGGGATTTGTTTTCCTATTCTGTTTTTCTTTTCTGCGTTATTATTCCTGTGCGAGTATTTCCTTGTAAAACTCGGAGTAATCCGTTCTGCCCTGCTTAGTGAACTCGATAGCCGTTCTCGGATGCTGATTGAGAAGTCCCGTCATGAGGTACTGGAAATCGTAGCCCCATACAGCTCCCGCCTTGCGGAGCTCAGGCATATACTTCTCGATAAACTGTATAACCGGATAAACATTGTACTTGGGATTCTTCAGGAAGCCGAGAAGAAGCTCCATTGCGCAGTTTCCGGCACCTCTGCCCATTGCGGCATATGTCGCATCGAGCCAGTCAACGCCGTCGCCGACAGCTTCTATAGTATTTGCAAACGCGAGCTGCTGATTGTTGTGAGCGTGGATACCTATCTTCTTGCCGTATTTATCAGCAAGCTCAGAGTAGAGGTGTGCGATACGCGCAATCTGCTCGGGATAAAGAGCTCCGAAGCTGTCAACGATGTAGAAAACATCAACAGGCGACTGACCGAGGATATCAAGCGCTATCCTGACATCGCTCTCCTGCGCATTAGAGATAGCCATGATGTTGCAGCTTACCTCGTAGCCCTTGCTTTTTGCGTCCTCGATCATGTCGACAGCAGTCGGTATCTGATGAAGATATGTAGCAACGCGGATAAGGTCGATAGGAGACTCGCTTCTGTCGTGGATATCGTTCTTGTAATTGCAGCGTCCGACGTCCGCCATTACCGCTATCTTGAGGTCGGTATTGTTCTCGCCGACGATAGAACGGATATACTCATCGTCGCAGAATTTGCAGGGACCGAACTTCTCAACGTCGAACATTTCCTTATCGCCCTTGTAGCCGAACTCCATGTAGTCGACTCCGGCTCTGAGATTGGCGTTGTAGAGAGCCTTAACGAAATCATCGGAGAAGCGGAATTCGTTTACAAGACCGCCGTCACGGAGGGTTGCGTCTATTACTTTTATGTCAGGTCTGTAGTCCATAAGCTTTGATATTTCTTTCATTACGATATCTTTCCTTTCACGCTTTAAGCTTTTACGCTTTAAAGTAAATTTGGTTCTTTTATAATATACCACTTTTTAGCGGCATTGTCAATCAGTTTGCATTATTTTTTTGTTTTAACCATTCTTGAAAACAGTCCCTGCTCTCTGCGGTCACTTTTATGATATACCTGTCCCACTGATTTGTCAATATTTCCTGACAAACAAAATGCGGCTCACATTGTGAAGCCGCATAATGAGGGATGATTAAGAAGATGTCAATAATAAGCCCCTGTCATATCAGGGATAAGCCAATGCGGCTGCTCCGCCTTGGTCTGTTAATATAATATCACTTAAAGGTTGTTATTACAACTCATATTTTGCAGATTTGGTGGATTTTCTGCATTGATCTGAATTTCTGTCTAATATGCTGAAAATGACGCTGTCAAAAGCGCCGAGAGTTGTCTGTACAAACCAAAAAAAGAAAACAGCCGCGTACCCAAAAACGCGGCTGATCTCTGATTTGTCCTTACCCTTACATATAAAGTTCGGAATTATTATGACCGGCTGCCGCCATAGTGCAGACAGCGGCAGCGGTTATAACCTATTATTTTGCAGTTACTTTACGATCATGCGAATGACCAGTAATCGAATTCACCGTCGCCGCTGAATACCATGTAGATATCCTTTGTGCCAGTGATGCTTGTGTCAACTGCTGCGAGAGTATTCTCGTTGCCGTCAAGAACGCCATAGCCGAGAACTGTACCTGTTGCAGAACCAACGCGGAACTGAACTGCTGTGCCGTTTGAAGAGCCCTTAACTGTGATAGAGTTTACACCATTTTTGAGGTCAACTCCGGATACCTTGATCCATTCGCCCTTCTTAACCTTAACGGTTGTGTTGCCCTGACCTGATATTGAGATGTTCTTGGACTGGTTAGACATTGTCTCAGCCTGAACTGTCTCATAGGGATTGAGAGTTTCGATCTGCTTGCAGCCCTTCATATCGCCGGAGCAAGTGATCTTACCGTTGCTCATAGTTGCTTCGTTGATCTGAGTTGAACGATAGTTACCGTCCGCACTGTTTGTAAGCTCGCCCTTTGTATTATAGAACTTATAGCCGTTTGCCTGTGTCATGCGGATAGCCTGCTGACGGCTGTGGTAAGCAACATAGAGCTTATCCTTGAAGCTGATCACAGAGTGGTGGTTGTTACCGCCGTTATCGATTCTCTGTGTACCTGTGTTCTTGAATACAACGCCCTGATACTGGTAGTCTTTGAGAGGATTTGTTGATGTCATGTAACCGATATCAGCATTGCCGAACGAATTGCCGTTTACACTTGTACCATTAGGAACATTCCAGTTGTGGCAGAATGAATAATACCATGTGTTGCCGATCTTGAGCATACTTGAGTCCTCAAAGAGGTAAGGTGTGCCGGGATCGATAGGTGTACCTTCGATAGAGATCATGTCGCTGCCAAGCTTAGCGATACGTCCCTGCTTTGTCAGAGCAGCCTGACCGTTCGGAACACCGCCGCCGTATGCGATGATACCTGTGTCTGTGTCAGGATCATAGTAAACGCCGGGATCGAAGAGCCATGTTACGTTACTGTTAGGTGTATTTCTTGAAATGAGTTCGTGTCCAAGAGGATCCTTTACATTTGTTTTGAATGTCGGGTCATCAGCTGTGATAACGCCGATACCTGAACCGTTGTTAGCGAAGTAGAGGAAGAACTTATCCTTACCATCGGGCATCTTCTTCCATGCAGCATCAGGAGCCCATGCATTATTAGCCCACTTAGCGATAGCGCCGGATGTTCTTGTCTTTGCAACAGGGATCTGACCGTGGTCAGTCCAGTTTACCATATCTGCTGTTGAGATACAGTTGATATAGCCTGAAGCGTAGGTATTCTCCTGCATACGGCCGTTGCTCTGATACTCGAATTCATCAGCTGTTGTGTAGAGGTAAAGTCTGCCGTCATATACCATCCAGCCGGGGTCAGCGCCGAAACGCTGAGTTGTACAAGGATTGTTTTCGCCGTCCTTCTTCCAGCTTGAAGCAAGGGTAATGCCATCGAACTTAGCTTTGACATCAGAACCGGGCTGAGCTATCGGAGGAAGGTTCTTGGGGAATTCCTTGATCTTGCCAAGGAGGTATTCAGAGAGAAGAACGAGGTCGTTTATCTCTACCTTTGTGCTTTCGTCAACGTCAGCAGCCTTGAGTGTGAGTGCATCAGTTACATTACCGAGAACTGCCTTACGCTCTGTTACCATATCGAATGCTGTGATAGCGCCGTCGAAGTCAACATCACCGCGAACAAGAGTTCTTACCTTGGGCTGGCCTGCGCCGGTGATATTAGTTCCCTTAACAGCACCAACTGCATCGTCGATATAGAAGTCGTTGAGTACGTCCTCGTCAGTTGTCTCTACGTAGAATATGAGGTTAGAAGCGCCTGAGGGGATAGTGTACTCAGTGTTAGCAAGCTGTATCCACTCGCCCTTAGGAGCCTCGCCCTTAGCGATCTCTGCGTATGCAGCCTCGCCGGAAGCGTCTGTGTACTGGAGAGTGAGCTTGAAGTTTGTTGTATCTCCGCCGTCCTTAGTCATAGCGTTTACGGAGAAGCTGTATGTCTCGCCAGCCTTGAAAGCAGGGCTGAGTTCGAGAGAAGCGCCGTTCCATGTAGCTGTTCTGCCTTCGCAGAAGAGAGCGTTGCTGCTGTTGTAGCCGCCGCTTACCTTAGAAACTGAAGCTGCACCTCTGCCTGCCCAGCCGTCTGTACCGGATTCAAAAGTGCTCTCGAAGTAGTAGCCTCTTTCATCAGGGTCATATGTCGTTGGAGTATATGTTCCGCCGCCAGGACCTGTGTAGGGCAGACCAATTCCCCACTGACTGTCGGGAACGATCGAAGTAACAGCATTGTAAGCTGACTTAGGCTGATTGTTTCCGTCGTAAAGAAGCGGAGCATTTGATTTGCCTGTTGACTTATCTGTAGCTACCCATGAATTGTTATCGTTAGGGCCCCATACCTGAACGAGTGTTACGTGAGGGCCATTGGGGTGATTCTGGTTCCATTCCATAGCGTGCTGGAATATAGCCTTATATTTTGTAGCCTGCTGGTCAAGTGAATACTTGCCGCCGCTTGTAGAAACGTCGAGCTCAGTTACCTGAACGTCGATACCGAGGCTGAGATAGTCATCCATAGCAGCGAGATATTCCTTGGTCGAACCCCATGCGTTATCAGCGCTGCAGTCGATATGCGACTGCATACCCATACCGTCAAGCACGCCCTTAGCAGCAAGAGGCTTGAGGATAGTGTTCTTTATGCAGTTTTTCTTCTCGTAAGCGAATTCGTTGTAATCGTTGTAGTAAAGCTTGCAGGTCTTAGGAGCATACTTTCTTGCAAAAGTGAAAGCCTTCTCAACGAAGCTGTTGTTGCCGTAAACTCTTACCCATGCAGATGAACCGTTCTGACCATTTGTACCGTTTGTAGGTCTTAAACCGCCCTGTCCGGCAGTACCGTCATTAATTACCTCGTTACATACATCGTAAGCGTAGAGGTCGAGTTTAGGATACTGAGAAGCATATGCAGCGAACATATTCTTGATGTAGCTCTCCATACGCTGATCCATAGTAGAGGAGTTTACATAAGAGCCGTTATCACTGAAGCCGCTCTTGAAGAACCACTCAGGAGTCTGGCTGTGCCATACGAGAGTATGACCTCTGAATCCGAGACCGTTCTTCTGAGCAAAGTCGCAGATAGCAGCGCAGCGGTTAAGAGATACATTAACGTTTGTATCGGAAGAACCATTTGCAACGATAGTAGCATCAGGCTTTGTCTCGTTTTCGCACTCGATAGCGTTGTGATCCTTGAGGATGATGCCTGTGATACCGCTGTTGTTTACTGTACCGCCGTTGAGGATATTACCTACGCGGAAGTAGTTGGCGAATTCGTCCTTGAGACCCTTGCCTGCGGGAGCTGCAAGAGCGTCCATATTTGACTTAGCTGTTGTGATCTTGAAATCATCGAACATGAAGTCGTTTGTAGAATCTGTTGTAAGCTTGAGCTCGTACTCGCAAGTATCCTTAGGAGCCTTGTAGGAAGCTGAAAGCTCAGCCCACTCGCCGGCTTTTACCTTCTTTGAAGCAAGCTCTACAACTGTTTCCTTCTCTGTCTTCTCGCTGATATAGCGGAGAGTAAGGTGATATGTTTCATCAGTCTCGCTGAAAACATTCATGCTGTAATTGTACTTGATACCACCGAAAAGGTAAAGTCCCTTTGTTGATGCAGCACCTTCGGAGGGTGACTTACGGTTTGTGATAGCCATACCTCTTGAACCGTTGAGGCCTTCATTCTCAACAGGCACGATGTTGTTAGCAGGGTCTGTTCCATGCCAGCCGTCGAAGCTTTCATTAAAGCTGTCGTAGGTGACCTCGGCAGCGTGTGTCGATGTCATGAGCTGCGGCATTGAAGCGAACGTAGTCATGAAGCACGCTGAAGCGGTCAATGCTGCATACAGTTTTTTCCTGTTCATAAAGATCATCTCCTCATTTCATTAGATTTGGGTTTCCCCATATTTATTCATTTTACCCTATTATACACTGTTCACGGTCTGTTCACAACCCACATTTTGCAGATTAGGTGGAAAAAATGCAGACAATCTTATTTCTATTTGCACAAAAAGTAATAACAAATTCCGCCTGTATGTGCAAACTACACATTATTGATATGTACAAATTGTTAAATGCGATAGTTTCCTTATCAAAAAGCCGATTTTTACATTAGACAAAAAGTATTGACAATTCAAGCGAAACGCTGTATAATTATTAACATACCGGACTCATCATGCTCCGGATAAATACGTTGCTTTAAATAGTATACATTTATTAAGGAGTGGATCTGTTTGAGAAGCGTAAAATTTGCAGCGCTGATCGTCGCAGGCACGCTCGCCGCAGGAGCTTTCGCTTCATGCGGAAACCGAGCTAAAAATGCAGCTTCCGACGATACGACGGCAGGATCTGAGGTCTCCGCAGGCGAAGATGTTATCGTGCAGGGCGTCAATGATTCCGCTGAAAACGCTGTAAAAAGCTATGCAAAGGCTGCCTATGACAGCATAGACGGCGAGATATACTGCACTCTCACGCTGCCGCAGAAGGACATCTCAAAGCTGAAGTCCGGAAACGACAGCTGGAAAAAGAAAGCAGAAAACTACGCCAAAAACCGCAAAGAAGAGCTCGAAAGGGACGGCTTCACCAAATCTGAAACAGCCGACTTTATGCAGGATACCACACTTTCTGCGGCTGCTCTGAAAAATGCAGAGACATATTTCGTTCAGACATACGGCGGCGATAAGCCGAAGGCTTCTGAGGGATATGGCTATACATTTATAATAACCTCCACCAAAGGCGGCGAAACTCTTAAAAGCGGACTTGAAGTATCAGCAGTCAATTTCGAGGGTCAGGGCTGGAAGATATTGCCGTTTGACGCGGAGTCTCTCGAAAAATCATCAAAATAATAAATCCAAGGAGGATGAAAATTATGGCAGGACAGGGAATGGGCGAATACTGCGTTGACATCGTTATGTGTATCGACGCTACAGGCAGTATGGCTCCTATCATCGACGAAGTAAAGAAAAACGCTATTTCTTTCTATGAAAAATTCATCGAATCTATGGAGGAGAACGACAAAGAGGTCGAAACTCTCAGAATAAAGGTCATCGCATTCAGAGATTACGGCTGCGATCAGGATCCTATGGTAGAATCCGAGTTCTTCAAGCTCCCCGAGCAGAACGACGACTTCCGCAGGTTCGTTGACAATATCGAGGCTAAGGGCGGCGGAGATATCCCCGAGAACGCACTCGAGGCTATCGCTCTCGCTCTCAAATCCGACTGGACAACCGACGGTTCAAAGCGCCGTCATGTAATACTTGTATTCTCAGACGCTCCCGCTCTTCCGCTCGGTGCAAGAGCAGGCTCTTCCGGTTATCCCTCGGGTATGCCCGCTGATATCGCTCAGCTCGGCGCTTGGTGGGAGGCTACCGACCAGACTCTCGGCAGCAACTATCAGGCTAAGGCAGGACGTCTCGTTGCATTCGTTCCCAACGCCGAGCCGTGGACCGAGCTTCAGGCTTGGAACAGATACTGGCCGGCATTCTCGCCCGCAGGCACAGGTCTCCCCGATGTTGATATACAGTCGGCTATCGACCTTGTTGTCGGCTCATTCTAAAACTTACACAGACCGGTGCAGAGCGTTCTGCTCCGGTCTGTTTTAATAATATTGACCGTACAAATTTCAGAAAGGCAATACCAAAAGGAAGTGACACTATGTCAGATATTATCGGATTCGGCGCAATGGCACTGCTCGGCATACTTGGTCTGATAATGTATTTTTCACCAAGAACACTCACAAGAGCCGACAAGAAAGACGACCCCGAGGCGCTGAAGCAGGTCAAAAACGGCGGGATCATCTTTATCGCAGCCGCGATAGGAGCCGGTCTGCTCGCGCTGAAATACACCCTGCGCTGAGGAGCGCGAGGGCTTTCTCTGAATCAGATACAACTTCAACCGTTCCATACAAACGAGGAGAAAAACTATGGAATTGACTGTTTACAGACAATCATCAAAAGTACGTCCCGACGGGACTATCGTATACAAGGGCGAGGACGCCCTCCCCTACGCTGACGGACAGCTTCTTATAGTCGCTGACGGTCTCGGCGGCGCGGCGGCTATCCGCCATACATCTATCGACAGCCGCCTCTTTGACGAGGAAACTCTGCCGGATACGCTCTTTTCCGGCGTTTTCGAGGATTACTCAGACCCGGGATTCCTCGGCTATGTCAAGAAGTCCTTCTTCGAGCTCTACGCCGTCAAGGACTGCTACACCGACAACGTCAACAACATCAAGAAAAGCGGATATTTCGCCTCGCGTATCGTCTCGGCGATAGTCCTGCACGAGTTCACATATAATAAGAAGCTCACCGCCGGCAGCTTCTTCGGCGCTCTCGGAAGAGAACGCGACGCTGCAAAAAAGGCAAAGGCAATCGCAGATGTCGGTGAATACTTCACCCGCACTATCGCGGAGAAGCTCCGCGCCTGTGCAAATAACGCCAACATCATCTACGAATCGTCCTATTCGGGACTTTCTCTGCTCGGTACGACCCTCACTGCGGCACTCTATCAGGAAACCGGCAGCGAAACGGAAGTGCTGCTGCTGACAGCAGGCGATTCCCGCCCGTATGTGTGGGACGAGAAAGACGGTCTGCGTCAGCTCGTCCGCGACGAGGAGCGCCCTGACGGCGGCATGACAAACTATATCCAGCTCAGCGACGAAAGCAGCTTCACCATAAACAGCCGGTATATGAAGTTCCGCAACCCCTGCGTGCTCTTCTGTGCGAGTGACGGCTGCTTCGATTCCGGAAGCTTCCTCTCGCCCCTTGCGTTTGAGAAGCTCCTGCTCGACACCGCCGCAGCCTCGGATTCTCCCGAGGCTATGAGCGCCAACCTGCACGATTTCTTCGTTGACCACGGCAGACACGATGACAGCAGCACCATTGCGATGAAGCTCTGCGGCTACGCCAACTTCGACGAGCTCCGACGCGCCGCTTCACGCAGGCTTAAAGCTATCGAAAACGACTATATCTCGCAGATGCCCAAGCTCCTTGAAAACGACTTCATCGGCGACTTTGAACGCTCCAAGACCAATGCTCCAGACGAGGCAGCGCTCCTGCGCGACGAGCTGAAATGCTCTCCCGCCGTACGTGCTTTCTGCGAGGAGGCCGTTAAGCCCGAGGCTGAAAAGTCCGCCTCCGGGGACGAGCGCATCGCTAAGGCTGCGGAGCTCCGCAGAAGCGCAAGAGCCGACCTCACCGAGCTTGCCTCCGGTCTCGGCTCGAAGGAAACGGAGATAAGCTCCGGCAGTCTCGACAAGCTCGAAGCCGCTCTCGGAAGTGTGAGAAGCTCCGATTCCGAATATGACGAGCTCCGCAGAAGCATTTTCGCCGAGGCGCTGAAAAATGCCGCCGACAAATACTGGAGCAGCAATGCCGATACAATTATAAACGAGATAAAATCCGGCGCAGGCAGCTACCCCGCTGAAATGGTCAGCGAAGTTAAAACTGCCGCCGAGAGCATCAGCTCTGCGATAAAGAACCTCGGCAGCAACGCCGAGCTCCAGCAGGCACTTTTCGATAAATATTCCGAAAAGTATTCCGCATTAATGAGAGGTGAGGACTAATGAAATTCCACGGATACGAGCTCGTAAGCGAATGGAAAAACAGCCAGTGCGGTCAGACCGCTTCCGCTGTAAGAGCGGGCAAGAAATACTTCCTCAAAAAGTACCAGACCCCCGTTGCACCGATAAATAACGGCACTCTCGACGCCAAGACCTTCGCGCATAACGAGAAGCTCTTCAACGACTTTGTCGATACCCGCAAGCGTGTAAACTCCGCGATAAGGACTATCGCAGGCACGGGTGGAAATATCGTTATCCCCTGCGACGAATTCATCGAGGGCAATCAGTACGTCGAGGCGGCTGAATTCGTTGACGGAGCTATCGACGACGACGAGACCGAGGGCGTACTCGCAAGTCTCTCCGTCGATGTAAAGAAGCTCCTCATGCAGACCGCTGCCGGAGCGCTTTTCAGCGTTCACAGCAAGGGCATTATCCACAGCGACCTTAAGCTCAAAAACGTCCTGCTTGTACGCAACAAGACCGGCAACTACGTTGCGAAGCTCATCGACTTCGACAGCAGCTACTTCGTCGACGAAAAGCCCGACGAGATAGTCGGCACGATAGATTACTACTCCCCCGAGCTCGGAGAATACGCCGACAGCGAGGACGAGCGCGAGGAGATAGGCAAAAAAATAACCGAAAAATCGGACATTTTCTCCCTCGGACTGATATTCCACTTCTACCTTACAGGAGGTCTGCCCGAGCCCGTAAATCTCACGGACAAGCTCAAAAAGCGTCAGGCTAAAGGCAAGGTCATCTACTGCTGGATAGCCCTCAACAGCGGCTGCGAGCTCAAGCTCAGCCCGCTCATCAAGAGCCCCAAGTATGCATCGCTCATCAGGGATATGCTCCAGAAAGACCCGGCTCTGCGCCCGTCGGCTTCCGACGTGCTGAAGCGTCTCCGCGAGGCTGAGCCAGTAATCGAGGAGCCGTGGCCCGAGCACAGCATCGTCCTCGACAGGGACAAGCTCGACGCCGCAGACATCTCCGGCATGAAAAAAGTCAGCGCCGGCGGCGAGAAATCCTACGAGCTGATATACTCTGACGGCACGAAAAAGACCGTCACCCGCGACGAGCTCGAAACTATGGGACTGCTCAAAATAACCGTTCCCACTACATTCTGCGAGCCGTGGGACGAGCATTCTATCGCGTTCGATATCGACAAGATAAAAAGCCGCGGCTTCATATCAAGCGAGCAGAAGATAATGTCCGGCATCAAGGGCTACCAGTTCTACAGAAGCGACTCGAATTCGATGTTCTTCAAGCCGGATATGCTCCTCGCGATGAAATATGCCAACAAAGCCGACAAGCCCGCCGCACCTGCTCCCTCCCCCGCTATGGACGAGGTCAAGCCCGCTCCCGAGCCGGCTGAATCCGCTCCCGCACCGGAGGTATCTGCTCCCGAAACAGCGGCAGGAAGCTTTGCCGCTCCGTGGGAGGAACACGCTATCGAATTTGACGAGGCAGGCATAAAAGCCAAGGGCTTCGTCCGCTCGGAGAGAGCTTCTCTCGGCGGCGTGAACGGCTACAACTTCTACACAGCCGACGGCACCTGCCGCTTTATCCGTCAGGAAATGGCTGTTATACAGAAACTCGCAAGAAAGGTCTGATACCGTAACATGAGCTGGATATGTCCGATGTGCTCGACCGCAAACGATGACGAGCTCCTGAACTGTATGGTCTGCGATGCCAAGCGCGAGGCGAGGATACCCTCTTTCGGCATTGGCATTGATGCCGACAATATGTCCGAGGACCTGCTCGCCGAGCACCTCTACAGGGAGGGGCTCGCCGCTCTCGCAGAGGGACGCAGGGAGGAGGCTTTCGGTCTCTTCCTCGACTCAGCCGCAACAGGGTACGCTCCCGCTGAAAACGAGGTCGGAAGCTGTCTTTACTCCGGCAAGGGCACCGAGCGTGACCTCGTCCGCGCATTTGAATATTTCAGCAAAGCCGCTGACAAGGGCTGGGTAAAGGCTCAGTATAACCTCGCCTGCTGCTATCTCTACGGGCAGGGCACATACAAAGACCCTACCCTTGCCGCCGCATATCTCGAGGACGCCGCCAAGCAGGGACACGCTCAGGCGAAATATCTTCTCGGCACCTGCATATACTATGGCAGAGGCACTAAACAGGACTATTTTGAAGCCTTCGCGCTCTTTACGGAAGCCGCTGACGCCGGAGTTGCCGCGGCTCAGTACAATACAGGCTACTGCTACGAGAACGGCATCGGAGTAAAGCGCAACTTCGCGCTCGCATTCCGCTATTACAGCCTTGCCGCCTCGCAGGAACACAAAAGCGCCATAAACGCTATGGGCAACTGCTACTTCTTCGGCACAGGCACGAAAAAAGACCTCGTAAAAGCGGCTTCATTCTACCGCAAAGCCGCTGACCGCGGTGACCCCTCAGCCGAGTATAACCTCGGCTTCTGCTATGAAATGGGCTTCGGCGTGGAAAAGGACTTCACCGCAGCAAAAAAATGGTACAGACGCGCCGCCGATAAAAGTCACACAAACGCGCTGAAAGCACTTACAAGATTAGTCTGATATCAGGAGTAATTATGGCAAACATCTTAGATTATCTTCAATGGCGCGGGGATATCCCCTTCTACGCCGACCCGTTCAATGAAATAGACGCACTCATTCTCTCGCAGTTCGGATATGTTCCGCTCGACGGGATAGTTCCCGCCGATTTCTCGCGCGCAATAACGGTAGAAAATGCGTATAAGCGCTACTCGCCGGAAAGGATACCCGAATCTGTCCGCTTTATCAGCTTCGAGCAGGATAACCAGCTATTCCGGCTTATGGCGGAATCCGAGCGCTTCAAGGATATCCTCCTCACAGGCTACGTAAATATGATAGACACCTCTGAGGAGGTACAATTCTCAGCCGTGACCTGCACTCTCGGGGACGATACACGTTTCATATCGTTCCGCGGCACCGACGGCTCTGTTGTCGGCTGGAAGGAGGATTTCAGCATTGCCTACCTCCAGCAGACCCCGGGACAGCTCTACAGCGTGGGATACATCAACGAAAACTTCTCGCAGACGTCGCCTCCGCTCCGCATAGGAGGTCACTCAAAGGGCGGCAACCTCGCAATATACGCCTCTGCATTCGCCGATGAAGCGCTCCGCAGCCGCATAATGGAGGTCTACTCCTTCGACAGTCCCGGATTCCGCGAGGAAATAACCGATTCCGCCGAATATGCCGACGTATCAGAAAAGGTACGCTGCTTTGTACCGGAATCCTCCGTTGTGGGTATGCTGCTCAATAACAGTCTCCCGCAGACTATCGTGAAGAGCTCGGTAAACGGCATCATGCAGCATCTCGCCTACAACTGGGAGCTGCTCCGCAACAGATTCGTGTGCGCCGACGAGCTTTCAAAGTCCGGCGACCTCATAAACAAGACTATAACAGGCTGGCTCGACGATTTCAGCGACGAGGAGCGCCGTGTGTTCACAGATACGCTGTTTGCCGTGCTTGAAGCTCCCGAGAAGGATACGCTCAAGGAAATTCTCAAGGGCAAGTGGTCGGCGTATTCGTCGATGTTCAAGGCGATGAGGAAGCTCTCGCCCGAGCAGCAGACCGTGCTCAAGGACGCCGTTAAGAAAATTGCCAAAAGCGGCAAAAACGCTATCATGCCCGATAAGGAAAAGCCCCCCGCTATCACCATGAAGAACGCTGAAACCTGATATCGCAAAGGAGAACGTTATGCAGTTTGAAAAAGCCGGAATAAAAGATATCCCCGAGCTCGTCCGAATGCGGACAGAATACCTCTCCGAGGATTACGGCGGGCTCAGCGATGATACAAAAGCTGCGATATCCGCAAAGCTGCCGGATTACTTCCGCAGTCACCTGAATAAAGACTGCTTCGTTTTCGTATGCAGGGACGATGAAAAAATCGTCGGCTGCTGCTTCCTCTGCGTCACGGAAAAGCCCTCCAATCCGTCATTCATCAACGGCAGGACCGGCTCTGTTCTGAATGTGTATACTATGCCCGAATACAGACGGCAGGGAATCGCCTTCCGGCTGATGAACAGACTTCTCAAAGCAGCAGATGAGCTTGAACTCGACTTCGTGGAGCTGAAGGCTACCGAGGACGGATACAGGCTCTATAAGTCGCTCGGCTTCGAGGACACCGTCTCAAAGTATCACAATATGAAATTCATCATTGGCACGGATAATTCAAGGTAAAATGTTCTGGGTATACGAAATGGAATACACCGGAAATCCGGTAGCTGACCCCGGGATAGAGCTGATACCGTTCCGTGACAGCTTCTACCCGCAGTATGAACGCATTTATAACGAGTGCTTTTTTGATATGCGAAAGGCTCTGAACATTGAGCCGTATGATTTCTACTCCGATATAAGCCAGCTCCAAACCAAAAAGGAGAACATCTTCCTGCTTGTCGAAAACGATATCATCATTGGCAGCGTAGGCTGTTTCGGCTGCGAAATTGACGACCTCATCGTGAACAAACAGTATCAGCGCCGCGGCTACGGAGCTCTGCTGCTCAACTGGGCAGTCAGCCATATACGAGAGCTTTCACACGAACCGATAACGCTCCACGCCGCTGAATGGAATCAGTCCGCCGTGAAGCTGTACCTCAAAAACGGCTTCGTCATAAAGAAAAAGGAGCGCATCGGCTGAGCCTCTGCGCTTCAAGAGGAGTTCTTATGGATAGCTTTATCAGCAAATACAACACCTTTCTCGCAGATTTCGGAGAAGGCAGAAAAATGGTCCTTTCAACCTCTGAAAACGACAAAGTCTCTTCGCGAATGATGAGCGTTGTACTTATCAATGGAGAATTTTACTTCCAGACCGATATCATGCTTAGAAAATACTCACAGCTTGCCGCAAATCCTAATGCTGCACTTTGCATAGATAATATCCAGATAGAAGGCATTTGCCGCGAAATCGGTCACCCGCTGGATAATCCCGACTTTTGCAGCAAGTTTCAGAAATGCTTCAAGGGCTCGTTTGACGCATATACAGCTCTGAAAAATGAGAGGCTCTTTGCCGTGAAGCCGCTCTTTATCGAACGCTGGCAGTATGTTGACGGAGTCCCCCACATCGAGACCTACGATATTGAGAATATGCGGTACAGACTTGAAAAATATATCACGGAGTAATATAAATATTGCAACATTCGTGCGTGGATATGCGCTGTATAATTGGTGATTTCCACGAAATTGCCGCCCCGTTAAAATTTCTCTTGACTTTTCTCTCGCTTTGTATTATAATAAATTAGTCGCAGGTCTTATCAGCGACGCATTAATGGCGGCATAGCTCAGTTGGCTAGAGTACTCGGTTCATACCCGATTGGTCGTTGGTTCGAATCCTACTGCCGCTACCATATGGCCCGTTGGTCAAGAGGTTAAGACATCGCCCTTTCACGGCGGAATCATGGGTTCAATTC
>JAEEGL011393090.1_pt1 | contig 35957 bp, 21 predicted proteins | sample 9134231 | NCBI WGS metagenome assembly JAEEGL01 (sample SAMN16246548, study PRJNA631951) | gut metagenome | biome: gut microbiome; feature: rumen; material: fiber-attached | host: Bos | place: Iran: Karaj | collected 2018-10
GAAAATAACAAATTAAAAGAAGAAAATAAAAGTTTAAATGATAAAGATGATATGATTAATACTTTAAAAGAAGAAAATAACAAATTAAAAGAAGAAAATAAAAGTTTAAATGATAAAGATGATATGATTAATACTTTAAAAGAAGAAAATAACAAATTAAAAGAAGAAAATAAAATTTTAAATGAGAAAGATGATATGATTAATACTTTAAAAGAAGAAAATAATAAATTAAAAGAAGATAATAATAATAATAATGAAAAAGATAATATTATTAATACTTTAAAAGAAGAAAATAACAAATTAAAAGAAGAAATAAAAACATTTAATGACAATAATAATAATATTAACTTACAAAAAATAAACATTGATAACAATGAAATTCCAAATTTATTGACATTAAACCCAAATCCAATTCCAAATTTAGCAAAATATGAAATGGAATTAAAAAATAATTTAAAAACTCAAAATGAAATCATAGAAAATAATTTAAATAACCAAGAACTTTTAATATCAAATTTCCCTCCAATTGAAGTAAATATAGATAATAATGAAAATTATGAAAATAATAGAATAGAAATGAGAGGACCGGTTCCAATTCCAATTCCAGATATTCATTTTGAAAATGAAGATGATAATATTTTAAATGAAGAGAAAGATATTAATGAAATAAATATTGATAATAATAATAATCAAAAGGAAGTTAAAAAGAAGAAAAAAATAAGAAGTAAGAAAATTAAGAAAAAATTAGATGATGATGAAAAAGAAAAAATAATAAATCAATTAAAAGAAGAAAATAATAATTTATTATTTGAAAATGATAATTTAAAAATTAATTTAGAAAATCTTCAAAATAAAATAATAGGAATTAATATTCCAAGAAATTCAGATGATAATATTAATAATAATAGTTTAAAAGATTTAGTTGAAAAATATGAAAATGAAAATAAAGAATTAAAAGAAAGGGAAGAGAATTTAATAATTGAAAATAATATTTTAAATGAAACAAATGATAAATTAATTGACAAATTAAATGATTATGAAATTGAAAATGAAAAATTAACAAATTACAATACACAGTTAAAAGAAGAATTAGATAAATATTTAAATAAAGAAAATAAAGAATTTTCACTTCATGAAGATAAAGAAAAAGATAATTTAAAAAAAGAAGTTGAAGAATTAAATAAAATCATAAATCAAAATAAAAATGAAATTGAAATTTTGAATAATGTTTTAATTAGTAAAGAAGAACAAATTAAAAATTCTCAAATCAAAAATGATAATGATGATAATAATGATTTGAAAATAGAAAAAGAAAAAAATGAAAAAAATAATCAATATTTTTATGAAAAATTAAATGAATTAGAAGATGTAATTATAGAAAAAGATAATGAAATAAAATCATTAGAAGATGAAATAAAAAAATTAAATTTAGACAATGAAAATTTAGAAATTGAATTAAATCACTTAAAATTAGAATTTTCAAATGAAAAAATGAAAAATTTAAATAAAGAAAATTTAAATTATGAAAATAAAGAAAAAACAAATGAAACATTATCTCAAAATGAAATAGAAGAACTTAAATCAAAAGTATTAATATTAGATGATTTAAATAATAAACTAAAAGCAGAAAATGAAGAAAACAAAAAGAAAATATATCAACTAACAATTAATAATAATAATAATAACAATGATAATGATAATAATTATGAAAAACCAAATAAGAAAATATTAGAAGAATTAAAATTAAAAGATATAGAATTAAATGAAGCCTTAACAAAAAATAATGAATTGACAAAAATGTTATTAAAATTAAATGATATAGATTCATCAACTCATATAATAATAACAACAAAAACATATAAAGATTTAAAATGGTATCTTTTATCAAAAAATCAAGATAATAATTATGAAAGTTATATTTGGGTTCCTCAAACTAAAATTGATGAAAAAGAATATACTTCAGTTGATAGAAATAGTTTAGAAAATGGAACTATTCCCTTAAGTAAATTTAATGAAGTTTTATTAAAATTAAATGATGCTGAAGTAAAAATAAGAACTTTAGAAGAAAAAAATAGAAAATTAAAAGAACAAAATAAAGAAAAATCTAATTTTGATATTAATGATATTTCTGAATTAGATAAAAAAAGCTTTGATTCTATTTTTTCAGAAGGAGAAATGAAAAAAGTATTTAATCATATAAGTGAAGGAAATACTGAAAATATAAATAAGAAAAAAAATAATAGTGTTTTAAGTAAAAAAAAAGATGATACAACAGAATTACTAAAAAATCAATTAACAATGTTTAAAGAACAATTTAAAGAATCTAATGCAAAAATTAATAAAATTAGTGAATTATTTAAAGATTTATTAAAAAATATTAAATGTGATTCTAAAGCTCTTATCCCTGCTAATCAGATTTGTAATGTTTTAGGATTTTCTCCTAACACTTCTAATAATTTAATTAAAGAGAAGAAAAAAGGAATATTTGGAAAAAATAGAAAAAGCAAAGATAGTAAATAATAATTTATTATATTTTTAATTTTTATTTTAAAATATATTTTTAGAAGAAATTACTTTTTTTTATATTTTAAACAATGAATTTTTTTCAAAACAAATAATAATTATAAAAAAATAATATTTTCTTATTTTTATTATGTTAAATATTATTTAAAGTATTTTAATTGATAATAAATTAAAATGGCTATTACTATTCAAAAATATAATATAATGATGTTATAGTTATAAATTGTGTTATTTAAATCAGGAAGATTAATGCTTCTTGTTTGTTTGTTTAATATATTGTAAATATATATCATTAATGATAAAGGAGATAAACTTTGATTTTTTAAACTATACTAAAAAATGCTATTTTCATCTTAAAATTTTAGACTTTATTTTTAAATTTGTTATATTATTATTTTCTATTCATTTAAAAATGTTTTTTGGCAATTTAATTAAAATTTATTTATTATAACATTAATTATTTTTATATTTGAATTAAAATGTATAAAGAAAATTCATTTATTAATAAATTAAAAGCTTTAGATATATTTGAAAAATATGAATCAAAGTATTTAAAACCAACATTAATAGGAGCAATTTGTAAGAAAAAATATATTAAAACAATTTAATAGTAACTGTATTAACAATTATACTTTCAATATATTTATTTTATTTTGAATTTTCAAAGTATTTTGAAATAAAAACTTTAAATGAATTATTAATAGACACATCTCCAAATTCAGATAAATTAATAGTAAATTTAGATATAACTTTACATAAATTACCATGTGAAATCTTATCTCTTGATATAAGTGATTTTACAGGTGCTCATACTTTAAATATAATTGAGGAATTAAAAAAAATAAAAATAAATAATGAAAGCAAATTAATTGGAGAATATAAAAATGATAAAAATAAAAAAGAAAATGTAGAAAAAATTGAAGAATTATTTATTAAAGGTGAAGGATGTAATTTAAAAGGTAAATTTCCTATTAAAAGAACTCCAGGAAATTTTCATTTATCTACTCATGCTTATGGGGAAATAATTAAAGAAATGTTAATTCGAGGAAAACAAAGAATATTTAACTTAAGTCATACTATTAATCATTTATATTTTGGAATTGAAAATAATTTAAATGTAATAAAAAGTAAATTTGATAATGTTAATTTTATTACTCCTTTAGATAATAAATTTACTTTGGATAATATTGATGAAAAATTATTTGAATACTATTTAAATATTATTCCTACTCAATATGTTGATTTACAAAAGAATAAATATAATATTTTCCAATTTACTGTTAGTAATGTTAAAGTTGAAAGTGGAATGATAATTCCTACTATTTATTTTAGATATGATATTTCACCTATTCTTCTTAAATATACTAAATATATTCCAAATCATTTTCAATCTTGGATTAATGTATGTGCTATAATTGGTGGTTTATTTACTATAATAAGTATTTTAGATTCAATAATAATAAAAATTTGTCGATTAGAGAAAAAAACCAAATCATTCTAAATTATCCGATTCAATGAATAAATAAATAATTAATAATTTGTTTTAATAAATTATATTATTTTCAAATTTCAATATTTAATTAATCATTTAAAAATTCCTAAATGAATTATCCTAATATTTATATTAATAAAGAATAATGAAAAATAAAAGAATGTTTTGTTAAATTGATTATTGATTTAATCAAGAAATAATAAGATATAGAATTTGATAAAAGGCTTTGTTTTGGGTTTTTAAATTATACATTTGACTGAAAATTATTATCAAGAAATTATCAAATTTTTTTCAAATACTTGATTAATATTACCTTTATCAATTTATATTTAGTACTTTCTTGTTCAGATTTTATTAATTTTTCTAAAAATTCTTTTTTTTGGGATAATGACTATTTATTATATTGTTTCTCTTTTCTCAAATTTTTAAATCTTCATTTCTTTGATGTTATTTAATTTTGATTTGATATTTTATTTATATAATATTTTAAATGAAAAAAAATAAAAAGGATATTTATGAATTATCAAAAGGACTTTTCGGTTCTATAAGTTTAACTCAATCAAATGAAACTTGTTTTAAATTCGATAAAGAAGCAATTGAAAAAAACGAAAAAACAAAAAATGAATTTAATACAATTTTAAATAATATTAAAAACATAAAAGAATCAATAAATAGTATTTTAACTTTTCATTCATTTAAAATTGAGTCAAATATGTATTTAATTTATACTGAACTTATAAAAAACAATTTATCAAATATGATAGAATATTGTTTTAAAATTTTTGAAATAAGAAAAGCATTTATAAAATTTAATGAATTTTTAAAATATTGTCAATTCAATAAAATAAGTTTAAAAAATTTACAAATATCAGATTTATATATTACAAAAGATAATGAATTGAAATTATTTTCATTAAATTATGATTCAAAAGTATTAAGAGAAACAAGAAAAATAAAATATTCAGATAGTTCAAATATTTCTCCTGAATTAAAGAAAAATATAAATTCATCAAAAAGTGAAATATGGAATATTGGTATTATAATGTTTTATATGTATTTTGGAAGATATCCTAAAAAAGGAGAAAATAAATTTAATATTAAATTTCAACTTTTTGAAGATTTACTTGAAAAATGTCTTGAACAAGATTATAATAAAAGAATTGATTGGAATGAATATTTTTCACATTCTTTTTTTCATCCTGAAATTATTTTTCCAAATTTAAATCAAAATTTAATTCATTCTTTTACTAATTATAAATCTTATAATATTGATAGAAAAAAATTAAGTGAATATACTAATGTTTATTATGAAAAAATAGATAATTTTATTCATATATATGATAAAGATTATCAATTAATTTTTTCTATAACAAATAGTTTTAATTTTGAAATTATATTTTTTAAATTTGAAAGAAATAAAAATTTAATTATTGTAAAAGGTGAAAAATTATATATTATAAAGAAAAATTATGATAAATCAATATCTTTAATTCAAGAATTAAAAACAATAAATGATAATGAATTTTATTCTAAAATAATTGAATTTCCAAATGGTCAAATTGCTTGTTTAATTAATGAAAAAGAAGGAATAAAAAAAGGAAAATATATTCAAATATTCTCAAAAATCTATGGAACTAAATTTTTCCTTGAATTAACTTTAAATCAAATTAAGCATCCAAGAAATATTTATTTGACAGAAAATAATTTATTTGCAATTTCTTATGAAAATGAAACCTTATTTTATGATTATAATGATAAAATGAAATTAATGAAAAAAATAATAAATATTGATTCAAAAATAATATATTATTATTTAAATGATAATATTATGATTAAACAGAATTTTTCAGATTTTATAATTTATAACTTAGAATTAGATGAACCAATGCTTCAAATATATGAAGAGATTAATTGTTCATGTAAATTAAAAGATGGAAGTATACTTTATGGAGGGAAAAATAATAATATTTATTAAATTCAATTTGATGAATATGGTAATGTCAATTTAATTTGCAAAAAAAATACAGATTATGGAACATGGGAAGATACATTAGAAACACCAAATAAAAATTATAATATAAGAAGTCAAAGATATTATGGAATTGGAAAAATTGAACAATTTGAAAATGGGGATATACTTACAATTTCTATTTATAATGAAATTCCAAAATTATGGAAATTATAAATTATATATTATTTATTATATATTTTATACATCTAATAAAATTTTAAAAAAAAAGAATTTTGATTAGTTAAGAAAAAAAATATTAATTTAAATTCAAATAAAAAAATTAATAAAATAGTTTAAATAATAAACCTAAGTTTTTAAAATCAATTATCATTGTTAACTTCAATATTTATATTATCACTATTAGGAGATGTAACTTGTGTATCATTGTTCTTACTTTTCAAAATTGAATGTTGAAATCTATTATTTGAATCAGTGTCAAAGAAAGTATTATAATTATTATCATAATCATTTTTATTATTATTAGGAATAGATGTTAAAAATTGAACTCCTAAATTATTATCACTGATAATATTACTTATATTTGAAAAACTATCATTAATATTTTTTGAATTTGTATTTACTATTTTATCTAAAATATTTTCACAAGAATCTTTTTCTCTATTTAAAACATCAAATCTTTTTTCTAATATATTTAAATCATATGAAGTTTTATTTAATTCATTATCCATATACATATTTTCTCTATTTAATTGATGAATAAGACAAGTTAAATTACAATTTTGTTCTTGCATATTATTTAACTCATTATTCATACAATTAATTTTTTCATTTTGTTTATTATATTTAAGAACTAAATCACTATGATTTTGTTTAAATTTATAATTATCATCTAATAATTTATGGAATTTATTTTCATTATCTTCAATATATTTATTTGCTTTATTTACAGTATCAGCATAATCAAATATTTGATTTTTAAGGGAAATATTTGTATCATCAAGTAATCGATTTGCTTCTTCTAACTCTGCAATTTGCCTATACCAATTGAAATTTTCAACTGAAGATTCAGTTAAAAAGTTTTTTATAAGTTTTAATTTATCTAAAGGAGTAATATTATTTTGAGCAGATAAAATATCACATGAATTGATAAAATGATTATAATGTTCTGTAAAATATATTTTTTTATTATCTTGTGAAAAAGCTAATTTTCTTAATTGTTCTATATATGATATTATTATATCAGAACAATCTTCTATTATTTTATTTTTTGTATTTAATAAAGCTTTTAAAGATTCTAATTCACGATTTATTTTATCGAAATTATCTATTAATTTTTTATGTTCACAATTAAATTCTCCTAATTTATCTTCTAAATTATTTTTTTCGCTGATTAAATTATTTATTTTTCCTTCTAATTCATTAATTTGAGAAATTTGATTATTTAATGTTTCACCTGATTTTTTTTTATTTTCTGAATAAATTTGTATTATTTTTAATTTATCTTGTAATTCTTTAGATAATATAGTATTATCATCTTTTACTTTTGAAAATTGAGCATATAATTCTTTTATATCATTTTCTAATTCCTTATTTTGTGTTAATAAATCACCATTTGAATTTAAAATTTTATGATTATTTGATATAAAATCATTTATTTTATTATTTAATTCATTTATTGTATTTTTTAATCTATCCTCTTCATCATTTTTTAATTTCATATCATTTTTATATTTTTCTTTCCAAAAAGGTAATTCCTTTTTAAAATTGTGATTTTCATTTTCTAATTTTATAATAGTATCATTTAAATCTAAATACTCTTTATTCTTTTTTTCAAAATTTGATTTTGATAATTCTAATAAAAATTTTAAATTATCAATTTCACTTTTTAAATCTTTATTTTCTTTTTCATACTCTTTAATTTTTTCTTTATATTCAGAAATACTTTTTAAAATATTAGAATTTTGTTCTTCAGCTTTTCTATATATTTCATCAAGTCTTTTTAATTGTTTAATTAAATCTTCATTTTTTTTATTAAGAATATCATTTTTAATATCATTTTCGTTTTTTAAATCATCATATTTTGTTTGTAAATCATTATTTTCTGATTCTAATTGCAAATTTTTTTTTTCATTTTCAATTTGTTTTTGTTGTAATTCTAAAATTTCTGCTTCTTTATCATGAATTTGATTTTTTAAATCATTATTATCTTCTGTTGCTTTTGTTAATTTTGTTAATAATTGTGCTTTTTCTATATAATATTTTTTTTTCTCATTTTGCATTTCTATTTCTTTATCATTTAACTTTTTATTTAAAGCTAATTTTTCAGCTTTTATTAATTCTATATTTTTATTCATTAAATTTAATTTATCTTCAAATATTTTTCTTTCAGCATTTATTTTTTCATTGTCAAAAGATAATTTAATATTTAAATCTTTTACTTTTTGATATTCTTTTTCTAAATTTTTAAATTCTTGAAGTTGGTTTTTTAAATCTGCAATTTTTCTTCCATAATCTAATATATCTTTTTCATATTTTTTATTTCTAATTTCAACTTCAGTTAAATTATCTTTTAATTTTGAATTTTCATCTTTTAAATTTTTTATATTTTGTAAATCTATTTCTCTTTGTCTTTCTAATTTTAATCTTGCTTCAACTTCATCTCCTTTATCTTTCCATAAAATTAATTTTTCTTTCATTAATAAATTTACATTTTGTAAATCTTGATTATCTTTCTTTGTTGAATTTATTTTACTTTGAAGTTCTTCATTTTTTAATTTTTCATTTTTTAATTCTTCTTTTAATTTCTCTATTTCAGAAGATAATTTAGATAAATCAATTAAGTAATTTAAATTTTCAGGAGAAAATTTATTATTTTCAAAAGTATTTACAGTTGATTCAAATGGTTTTGAAGGAATAATTGGAAGTAAACCATTTTTTAATAAATTACTTTCTAATGTTTGCTTTAAGACTTCTATATAACTTCTTTGTTCATCATTTATTAAAGTTTGCTTTTTTAAAGCTTCTATTAATTCATTATAATTTTTATCTGATGTTGTTATATTTTCATCTAATGCATTATTTGAATTTGTTATTTGATTTATTAATGGTTCATTAGTAGTTATGTTTTTTTGATTTTCATTATTATCTAATGTTAGGTTTTTATTATCATTATTTACTTGATTATTAGTTTCCATTATTGAAAAATTCGTATAAATGAAAAAAATATTTTTTTTAATTTTAAATTTATTTATTATAATATAAATACTTAATATATCATCAAATATATTATCATATAATTTATTTCTTTTTATCATTTTCATATACAGCTATAAAAATATCTTTTATTTTTTCTCTTATTTCTGGTATTTCACACATAATTAATTCAAGTAAATATTTTATAATAATTTCTTTATAATTTTGATCTTCATAAAATTTAAATTTTAAAATAGAAGGAAAAATACTATTTTCCACAGAAGTTGCAATTTCAAACACAATTTTATCTTTTTCATTAATAATATTTTCATTTGTTTCTTCTTCATAATTATTAATAGAATTAATATATTCTTGATTAACTTCAACAAACCATTTTAAAATTATAATTGAAGCATCCATTATTTTTTTAAAGCAAAATTCTTTATTTTCATCTCCTTCATTATTTAACTTTTCTAATAAATCAAAATAAATTATTATTGCTTGTAGTTGTCGATATAATCCAATAATTCCTTTTGAATTTTGCTTTTCACTGATCAACATTCTTAATTTTATATTACAATTAAACTTATATGAAACTTTAATACTTTCTTCTAAACTTTCTAATAATAATAAAATATTATCTTGGGATATAATTGGTATATATTTATTTTTAACTTCTTCAATAATTGAAATTGCAGCTAATTGAATTTTTGAATATACAGACATTCTAATCATTATTTCATTATATTTTTCTTTATAATTTGGATCTTCAATTTTATTTTCATCAAGTGAAAAAAATTCATTTTGAAGTGATTTATGAATTAAAGAAGTAATTAATTTAATATATGAATCTATATAAATTGAATTTGACATTCTATCAATTCCAAGCATGTATTTTAGACATTCTAATCCAGTAAAACTTAATAATATATTTTCTTCTAAAATTATATCTGATAAAGTTTCTAAAAAATTATCAAAATATATATAATTATATTCAAAAAATATATTAAATAAATCTACAGTTTTTACATTAATATCAGATAAAATTTGAAGAAATTTACTTTCTTCTAGTTCTTTATCATTCATTTTTATTGATTTTTTATCTAAATCTTCAATAATTGGAATTAATAAATTTAAAAATAAAAATTTCCAAAAATCACTATTATTCTTTGTTTCTTTTATATTATCTAATCCATACTTTAAATTATTAAATAAATTATCCAAACCTAAATTCCTGATTTCTTCATCTGAACTTGTAATAAATTGAAAATATAAAGAAAGTAAATTTTGAAAATGTTCTCTTTTCTCGATTTTCATGATAAAACTATTTAAAATCTCATTGATTTCTTTTGGTTTAATTGAACAAAATTTTCCAATACAAAGAATAAGATTTGATAATATTTCATTAATATTATTAAAATGATTAATAGAAATATCATATAAACTCTCAAAAGTTTGATTAATCATTTCATTTCCAGTAGAATTATTATCATCAAGAATAGTACTAAAAATATTTAAAATAATAACCCAACCAGATTTAATACAATTGCATTGATTTCTAACAATATTATTTAAACAATATAAAATATATTCTTTAGTAACATCATTATTACTTTTATTCCAAATTTCTTGAAAAGGTTTTAAAAATTCTGTTTGAAAATGAAATCCAGTATTTTCATCTTTTTGTAAATATATAGTAGCTAATTGACGTAAACTATCAATTGATGTTATTGAATTATCTGTATCATTTTCTAATGCAACTTCAGTTAAAAAATCTCCTATTGAATTCCAAATTTTTCTCCAAATATATCTATTTCTTTTGACATTTGCTTCTGCTACTTCTACTACTTTTTGTAAGAAAAATATTTTTGTTACTTCTCCGTTTTTAAAATTTTTTTTAGCTATTTCACATAATGATTGAACAAAATCTATTATGGAATCTGATTCAAAATTTTTCGTTTTAGGAAATATTTTTTCATAAGTGTTACTTGGTATTTTTTTTGATATTAATTTCATATTTTCTTTCTCAATTTGAAGTTGCTCTTCGAAATTTGGATTATTTTTGTTTCTTTCATTTATTTTTTTAAATATTTCTTCTTTTTCTAATTTAGAGCCATTAACACTTAAATGATAAAAGTATATTTTATCAATAATATCAAATATAATATTCCATGTAAATTTACAATATTTAGAATTTAAACTGGCTAAATGTAAAATTTCTTTAATACATAAAATATTCTTTTCTTCAATGGGTTTAATATAAAAGATATTTGTTAATTTACTAAAAGAAGTCATTAAAGCAATTTTTTGTTGAGAATCTAAATTCATTAAACTAAAAATTTTAATACAATTACTTAAACCAAAAATACAAGAAGTATATAAATTTTCATTATCAGAAGCCTCAATAATAACACTATACATAACTAATAATGGAGTCCATATATTTTCCATAAATGATTCTAAAAATTCTTCTTCTCTATCTGAAATTCTAAAATATGGTTTTTCATTATTTTGTTTTAATTTCATATTTATTTCATTTATTATTCTTTGTCTTTCTCTTTTAAATTTTTCTTCTTTTTTATTAATTTTTAACTTATCTTTTGCTTCATCTAATTCAGGAAGAGATATAGGCTCATTTAAAATATCATTATATATATCCTTTAAAGTTATTTCATCTAAATGTTTTATATTTTGTTCATTAACAAAATTAATGAAAGATTCTAAAGACATTTTTTCTTTTATATTTGGATTATGTAATTCAGTTTGTAAAATCATAATAGCATAAGTTAAATAAAAAGTAGCATCTGCACTTTCATATATATTATTATTATCATTATAATATTTAGCTCCAAAATTCTGTAATATTCTATCTATTTTTTGACCTTCTCCAGGTAATTGAAATGTTGATAGAAAAAATCTTATTGCAGATACTATTTTCATTCCTTTAAAATCAAAGGATTCTGTAAAATATTTTAATGTTTTTAACGAAATATCAGTTTTTTCTCCTAAAAATTCTCCTATTTTTTGCTTATTTAAATTCGGTATATTTCTCAAAAAATAACTTATTGAATAGGCTTCTTGTTCTAAATTTGATGTTTTAATATGTTGATGTTTTTTAAGGTAATTTATACCTCTTTTTGGTTTTAAATTAAATTCTTTTGCTGCTTCTTGTAATTCAAATTTTTTTTTTAAATTTAAATCTATTTTTTCTTTAGTTAAAAAATCATTAGGAGTAATAAAAGAGCTTGATTCAGAAACATTAAAATCTTCTGCTTTTTCTCCTTCTTCTTCTCCTTGATCATTTAAAATATTTTGACTACTCTTTGAAAAGTTTTTATCACAATAATCACTAATTGATTTAATTATATTTGTTAAAATCTGAAGAGATAAACTTATTAATTCATAATTTTCATCATCTGAATAAGAATTTGGTATTTTCATATATCTTCCTTGAACTATATAAGTTAATGCTGTTATTATTCTATTAACTAATAATCTTTCATTTGCTTCACAATCATAATTTGCATATAATTCTATAAAGTAAATACTTTCTTGTTTTGAAAAATTTTCTAAAACTATTTTTTTTTGTTGATAATATGAATTTTCACTTTCTAATATTTTTAAAAATACATTTTGGTTAAAAATGCCTATTTGGTTTTTTAAATATTCTCTAAAATATTTCCATAATAAGAAAAATACATTTACACTTAATTGAAATATATCCATATATTCACTTAAACAATTTTTAAATAAACCTTCTGATAAATTATCTCTAATAACTTGTATAAATTGTTTATTATTACTTAATAAATAATTATTATTTTCTATTATTGAAATAATAATTTCTAATGATAATTTTTTTACCTTTTGAAAATTATTTTCTTTAGATAAAATACTAGATAAAAATTTAAATATTTCACAACAAATATCTAAATTAATAATTTCATTTTGATAATTTAATATTGTTTCTTCTTCATTATTTATTATTTCTTTACATTTATAAGAGCAAATAGGAACTTTTCTATCTTTACAATAATAATTTGCTTTTTTTCTACAAATATAACACCAACCAAAATATCCACTTTCATATTTACATTCATTTAATATTTTAATATTTGTTAATTCTCTATATAAAGGCAGATTAAAATCACTTTCTTTTTTAGGAATTAAAGAATTAACTTTATAATTTTTATTTTTATTTAAATCTCCTTTTGCATCTTCTAAACAAATTGAATCAACTATTTGTTTTCCTATTCTACATATGAATAAATCCAATGGATAATTTCTTGAGTTAAATTCTATTATACTTTTATTTCCTAAATTTTCATAAATTTTAAATAAATAATCGTTTATTATTGATTCTTGAGTTATACTAAAATTTGTATCTTTCCTTTCAAGAGGGAAAAATTGGGAAAAATCATTTTTATTATATGATGATTTAATTTGAGTGAAATATTCATTTATTAAATTTTTTATTTTTTCTTCTATTTCTTGACTTTTATTATTTCTGATTTTGGAATATATTTGAAAATAAAAATTTAGAATTTTAATATGATTTTCTTTTGATAAACACATTTTTTTATTTAATTTTATTTCATTAAATACATCCATTGTTTCAAACCAAATTTCTTCATCACTATAATTTTCAAGCTCACATAAGTTTTCAATCATTAAATCTAAAATTGTTCTATTTTCATTTTTTTCTGAATTTAAAATTATTTCTTTTTCTTTTGTTTTTCCCAATAAAAAATTATTAGATATTAACAATTTTAAATTCTTTAAAACACAATCTGCTATTTTATAACTTTCATATTGCAGAGATTTACCAATTATAGGGAAATATTTATCTGCATTTAAATTATTTGTTTTATCATTTTCCAATAAGGAAGGAAATTGTTTTATATAATTTACTATTTCTTCATAATTATTATTTTTCTTTGATATATAATAATCAATTTGATCGAAAATTAATTTTAAATACATTGAATAATTTTTAAATTCATTTTCTAAAGTCTTATTTTTATCTGAATCCATTTATAATAATCAAAAATTTTAAAAACAAAAATAAAACATTATTTAAAAAATAAAATAAAAATAAAATATGAAAAAAAATATTCTAAAAAAGTATTTTTTCCTAATTTTTTTTTTAAATTAATTATACAACAAACTTTTAAAAATAGCATTATTAAAATTTCTTCTATTAAAATTTTGACATTTAATAATTTTAAAAGAACATTTTAAATTTTCATCTACACACATCATAGCTCCACAATTATCAAACATATCACAATAATTAGGAGCACTAAACACAGTGACTAATATTTTATTTCCAAAAAATTCATACCCATCTTCAACAACTTGATGAGCTCTACAAATTAAATCTAATTGATTATCTTTTAAAAATTTTTCAATAGTTTTTTTACTATAAGTAAAAGAAATTCCTCTTTCATTTTCTCCAAAATCATCTTTTAAATTTTCATCAGGATCACTCCATAAAATATCACATAACATTCCATAATCAGGAACATCTGTAGGTCTTAAAATACTTTTAATTTGATTAATAAAAATTAAATCCGGACTCAAACCTCCATGAACACAAAATATATTATCATCAATAACAGCTGCTATTGGTAAACAATTAAAACATTCAATAAATAATTTCCATATTTTAACATTATATCTTCTTTTACATTCATCAAAAAAACCATAAACTCTATTTATTGTCGAACATTCATGGTTTCCTCTTAAAATAAAAAAATTATTTGGATATTTTATTTTATAGGCAAATAATAATGATATTGTTTCTATACTTTGTTTACCTCTATCTACATAATCTCCTAAAAATAAATAATTACTTTCTGGAGGATAACCTCCTAATTCAAATAAATGTAAAAGATCATAATATTGACCATGAATATCTCCACATATATTTAAATTTGGTCCTAGTTCTAAAAGTATTGGTTGATTAAGGAATATTTGCTTTGATTGATTACATAAATATTTTAATTCATTTTCTGTTAAATTTATTTGTTTATCTGGTTTATATCTCTCGTTTTATTATATAATTTATATTACTTTCTTGCTTGAAGGAGTTTTTTTATTATTTCATCTACTTGGGAATTTTTTGGCTTTTCTTTTTGGGTATTTTCCATTTTTTTTTAAGGATAAAAAATTATTGTTTTATTTTGGCTTTTAATATTATTTTTTATAATTGACATCATTAATTATATATTGGTAATGGAGAGAAATAAAAAAAATAATGATAATTTATCCGTTGTTGATTATAAGCTAATTAAATCAATTCTGGGATTAAATGCTAAAAAATTTTTAGGGAATCAAAATGTGAAAAAGACTAAAGATAATGAAAAATATTTAATTAAAATGAAAAATCATGTTGAATTGAAATATGTAAATTTTACTCAATCAATAACAAAATATGTAAATAATAAGGAAAATTCAATAAAAATAAAAAATAAAGAGTTTTCAGAAAAAATATTATGTTTCAATAATATTTTAACACAAAAATTTAATAAAACTTTTAATAGATATATCAAAAGAAATAAGCAAATATCATTTTTAGATAAAGTAAAAAAAGTAATTAAAATACAAAGTATATTTCGTTCATACTTTTTTAGAACAAAATTTTACAAAAAAATAAAAGAAAAATTAAGGAAAAAATGTATTTCTTCAATAATAAAAATCCAATCATTTATAAGACAAAAACTAGTATTAAAACACACAAAAATATCAATGATAAAAAATATAATTTTACGTAATTTTCAAGAAAAAGAAAATTCAATAGAAAACTTATTTAGAGTATATTATAATATAATAACATTTAAAGACTATTTTTTAACTTATGATTTAATTAGAAGAAGGTATGAATCAGCAAGAAAAATCCAAAGTATTTTTAGAGGAAATAAAATTTATAAACAAATCCAAAATTTAATTAAAAAAATGAAAACATTATATACAATAACATACCCTTATTATGCACATGAAGTAGAAATTAAAATTTATGTTTTAATGAATAATGTAATTATAGGTAAATTTGGTGAATTAAAATTTACAATAAGAACATATAAATTTGAATATAATTCTATATTAAAAATGTTTTTATTATTTATTGAACCAAAAGAATTAGAAGCTGGTAAATATAGATGTCAATTAATTGTTGATAAAATTATAACATGTGATGGAAGATATCCTCATATTGAATTTAGTGATGGTAATTTTTATAATTTAATTAATTTCAAAATTAACAATAATATTAATAATGTTAATATAGATGAAAATGAACAAGAAAGTCCTAGTGATGATATTGAAAGTCTCAATAATGGAAAAAATAAAATTGAGATTAGAGATGATTTTTCTTCTTATGAAGATCTCAGAACTAATCTTGAAAGTAATGTTTGTACTAATAGAATGGAAGATGTTCAAAAAAAAAGTTTAACTGATTTAATTGATTTTGATTGAAAATTTTCTTATTTATTTTATAATAAAACTTTAATATTATTTTTATTTTATTTCAGTGTATAAATTTCATTTATATTATTTTAAATAAAAAATAATTAAAATATCAAAATAATTTTTGAATAAATAAAATAACTCATATAAAAGTATAATAATGTTTAGTATAATTTCATATTTAAATAAAAATGTAAAATTTAAATTAATTTTATTCATCATCATCTTCAAATAATTTTTGGCTTCCATAACTTTTAAAAGTTTCATCATCAATATCTTTTAAAGTACTTCTTTTAACTTTTTTTCTATCAGCTCCAAATAAATGAGTTTGATAAGATATTTTCTGAGTATTAGAATGTTTATAATTTCTTTCAAATTTATTAGAAAAATTAGTATGAGTTACTGAATCTAAAATACCAATACAATCATTAATATCACTAATATAATATTTAGCTTTAGAAGGTTTTTTCCCAATTGTCGCAGTAAAAACTTTAATTTTATTATTAAAGTTAGCAAAATATTTAACAGCTGAATTAAAATAAGAAAACATTTCTTCATCAGTATTATCATCACCGAAAGCAACTATAAAATCAATATTTCTTTTTTTAAATTCTTCTTGAATTATCTTAGCAACAAATAAACCTTTATTAACATCTTTAGGTTTAATTTCTAAAGTACCATTATAATTTTGAATATCTAATTTATTATTGAAAATAGAAATTAAATGAGTTTTAATTTCATCTGCTTGAATTGGACCAAAGTCATTATCACTTTTTTTATAATTCCAAATAATACATGATTTTTTTTCTATATAATATGAACCTTCAGTTTTTTCTGTAAATTCTTTTAAAATTTTTAATACTGTATCTCTCCAACTCCAATCTTGAATTTCAATTATTTCATTAAATTTATTTTCTTTTGGATATTTGTAAAAAAAACCATTTTCACAGCATAAACCTAAGTTAGGAACTTTGGAAAAGAAATGAGATATAAAATCTGTTTCATATTTTGACATTATGAAAATTAAATTATTTTCATCTTGAGATAAATTATCTAAAACTTTTAACAATGCTTTATTTGGGGACATTATATTTTTTTTCGAAGGAGAATTTAATATTGATGTTGTTTCATCACATATTTGTTCATCTATTTCTTGAAGAGTGTTTTCATAATCTAAAAAGAAGATTCTATTTGTTGTTCTACAATAATATTTAGAAACTCTTGATGAAGATAAAGGAGAAAAATTACTATTTAATTTCATTATTCCCATATTTAATCCTAAACCAACTTTTACTTTATTTGTTGAATCATTATATTTAACTCTTTTAATATCTAAAATAAAATTAGTTACCCATTTCATAACACTTTGACTTTTAATAAAATTATAATCTTTTTCATATCTACTTTCTGAAGGTTTCCAATTGTATATTAGCTTTAATTTATCAGCAATAAATTTAGAATCAAATGGATTTGCTTTTATTATACTAGGAATTAAAGACATTGATGAAATATTATCTGATAAAATTAAACCATATTTTTGATCTTTTGTTTTCATTGATAAAAATTCATTTGCATAAATTCCTTGTCCTTCGAAATATTGTGGATATAATAATACATTGCATTTTTTAAATAATGCTAATCTCTTATATAAATCATAATTTATATAATATTCTACTTTTATTATATTATCATTTTTATATTTTTCTTTTAATTTTTTTACAGTCTTTTCAACATATTCTCTTGTTATTTTATCACTTAAATTTTCAATTTGATAATGTTTAATCCAAATAATAAAATTAGTTTTTGAAACTAAATCTCGATCTTGTTCAAAGAAAGTATCAATAACTCTTAATTTCATTCCTAAAGGTCTAATTCCACTTATATTATCAAAACATAAAATTCTAAAATTATCACTTGGAAATTCATCATCAAATTCTTTTTCATATTTTTGACATTCCTCATTTTTTTCTAAATTAATTAAAAATTCAGGTTCAATTTGTGCTTGCATAATATCAACTAAAATAGTTCTTCCTAAATAATTTAAACTTATTATTCCTTTTTTTTGAATTTCAAAAAACAATCCAAAAAATCTTCTTAAAACAGTTATAAAATTTCTAGCATTAGAATAAAAATAAAATCCAATAACTTCACATAATAAAATACTTTTAATAATATCTTGATATCTTGGAAAAGCTTTTACAACATCAGAAGGAGGAAAAGGAGAATGAATATAAATTCCAATAGTTGCATTAAAATTTCTTTGCATAATAACATTAGGAACTAAAGCTAAAGTAATATCATTTAATATAATTAAATCATTTTCTTTATAAGCATTTGAAATTGATTCTCCATATTTTATATTTATTTTATAATAACATTGAAAGTATTTTTCACATTCACTTAAATATTCATTTTTATAATCAAACATTGAACTTATGAATATTGGGAATAAAATTTGATTAACATATATTAAATGACCTTCCCAATCTTTTTTTTTTGGACGAATTAAATAATAATTATTTTCTTCTAATAAATTTTCAATTTCATCTAATTCATCTTGATTAAAATCGAAATAATTTCTTAACATTCCAACCCATGAAATTTTAACTTTTTTATTCATTTTAATATTATTAATCATTGCAAAAACCGAAGAATATTCATTTACTTTAATCTCAAATGAATCATCTTTTTTTTCAACAATAATAGGAAGATAATTAGTCACCATAATAATCTTTTCAGAATTTTGTATTTTTTGATTTAAAGCTAAATTAATATTATCAGTCATTATGTCAGAAACCATTTTATTATTTTCATAAGAAATTAAATCAATTGGTCCTAAAGAAGAAACAAAAGCAGAAGAAGATTCAACAGAAAGTCTTCTATTGAAATTAAATTTTAAATCTTTAATATTATCAATTTCATCTTCATTGTTTTCTTCTGTGTCTTTTTTATTTATTTTTTTAATTTTTAAATAATTACTATCTCCTTGTTTATTAATAATTAAAAAATTTCCAGTTTGTTTCATAGTTAAAATTCTTTTTGAATTTTCAGGTAAAATTTCATATTCTTTACTTCCATTTTCATTGAAAATAACATATTTATATTCAATAGTCATTCCAATTGGACAAATTAATTCAGACTGACTTTCCCAAATTGGAAAAAGACTTTCATTTGTTTCCATTATCATTGATTTTTCTAAATCCCAACTTCCTAATTCTTCTAAGTTTCCACATATTCGAAGTTGTTGACCAAATTGAGTTTGGTATTCACATTGAAATTTTATTGTTGCTATATTCAATTGTAAGTCATCATCTAAATCCGATGATGATGTTTTATTTTTTGTTAATGGTAAAGACATTTTTTTATTTATTTTTAGAGAATTTTATTTTTTTATTTTTTTCTTTTATAATTATTTATTATTTTGGTGGGAGAGTATATTTATTTATTTAAGGTTTAATATATTACTTTTTTCTTATCTTTAGTTTTTATAAATTTATTTAATGATTAAGATAAAAAATGAATAAATAATTTTAAAATTAAGAAACAATATAAAACGTGAAAAATCTTATTAAAAAACTAAATCTAATCTTTATCTTAAAAAGCGTTAAAACCCATTAAAAATATTATAAATATTTTAATTATTGTCCTTAGAATAAAAATCTCTATAAACAATTTCCTAAAGAATATAATAATATTTTTCCTGAATATTACTCTTAAAAAAAAAATCAAAAAAATCAAAAAAAAAAAATGGGAATTTCTAATTTACTTCGTGCTTTAGAAAGTATTCAAATAAATCGTCATTTATCATATTATAAAGGAATGAAGATGGCAGTTGATGGTTATTGTTGGTTACATAAAAGCGTATATTCGATGACAAATGAAATATTTGAAAATCCAAATTCTAAAAAATATCTTGCTTATTTAATAAGGAGATTAGATCAATTATTAAAATTTAATATTCATCCAATAATAATATTTGATGGTGATAAATTACCAATGAAAAAAATGGAAGAAGAAGAAAGAGAAAGAAGAAGAAGTGAAGTAACAATGCAAAGTATTTCTTTAAGAAGAAGTGGTTTAGAAAATTTAGCTAAATGGAAAAGAGTTGAAGGAATTGATATTAACCCAAAAATGGCTTATGAATTTATAAAAATCTTAAAAATGAAAAATATAGAATTTTTTGTTGCTCCTTATGAAGCGGATATTCAATTATGTTATTTAAGTAAAATAGGTTATGTTGATTGTGTTTTAACTGAAGATAGTGATTTATTAGCTTTAGGTTGTCCAAAAGTTTTATTTAAATTAAATTCTGATACTAATTTTGGAAAAGAAATTGAATTAAAAAATTTAAAGTTTTGTAAAGGATATGATTTCAGTAATTTTGATGATGATAAATTTTTAACCTTTTGTATTTTATCAGGATGTGATTATTTTAAAATTAAAGGAGTAGGAATTAAAAATGCTTATAATACAGTTAAAAATTCTAATTCTTATAAAAAATGTATTTTAAGTGTTAGTTCAAAAGTTATTGAAGAACCTAGTGAATATAATGAAATTATTGAAAAATTTGAAAAAGCTTTTTTAACATTTAGATATCAAGTAGTTTATTGTCCTTTAATTAAAAAATTAAAATATTATGATGATATTTATAAATCAAAATATAAATTCACTAAAAAATATATGGATGATTTAAAATTTTTAGGTAATGTTAATATTGATAATGAATTAGTTCAAAAAATAGTTTATGGGGAAATTGATCCTATCACTCATTTCCCTTTTGAATATAATCCTAAATATAATCAATTCAATAAAAATAATAATAATAATAATAAATATTTAAATAAAAAAAGAATCTTAAAAAAAGATGATGATTATGATGAATTTAATTTAGATATAAATTTAGATATTAGGAATAATGATGAAGAAAATGAAAAATCAATTAATCCTCAAATTTCAACTGGAATTTCTTCTCCTGATTTAAAAAAAAATAATGAACCTATTACAATTTCTGATTCTTCTTCTAATGATAAAAATAGTGAAGTTAATGATAATTCTTTTGAAGAATTAAATGAATTTGATGATTTTTTAAATTCTTTTGATAAAACAGATAAAAAATTAAAACAAAACACTTCTAAAGAAAATATTGAAAAAATCCAAATTGAATATAATGAAAAAATTGTAAAGTTAATTAATATTGATGATTTAAATAATATAAAAGAAAATAAAGAAGATAATATAAAAGAAAATTATTTTGAAAAATATAAATTTAATCCAGAAGAATATATTATTGGAAATATAAATTAAATATTTCTTTTTTTAATATGAAAATAATTTAATATATAAAAATTAATAAAACTTTGTTTTAAAAAATGGAAAATATTTTTACTTAAAAGAAGAAGAAAAATTTAAATTAAAATATTATAATGGATGTAAAGAAGTTTATAATATGAAAATATTGATATTTCCTTTATATGTTATAAAAGGATGTATTGAAATGTAAATTCATATTGAAATTTTTATAACATTATTTATAAATAGAAGTGATAATATGAATATTAAAATTTGGAATAATGGATATTAGGAAGTTAATTTTAAAAATAAAGTTGAAACTATTATTGATAAGGAAATTGATATGATAATATTTTTAAGTTTAATTTTTTAGATATTAAATTTATTTTTTTTATATATTTATCATTATTAATTAGGTTAATTATTTTATATTATTTGATTTTTTTTTATTAATTAATTGAAACAGTTATGGCTGATGTTAAAGAAATGAGAATTTTTTGCGCTGAACAAATTGAAGTTCCTGAAACTTTACCTGATATTTTAAAAAATTATTCTAAAGCAGTTATTAGAAATAATCCAGAAAATATAATTTCTTTTTCAAGAAAATATTTTGAAGATTTAAAAGCTGAAAGAGATAAAAATAAAAAAGAGTCAGAAGCAACTCTTGATGTAGAAGCTAAAAAACCTTAAATAATATAATAAAGAAAACCAACCTTAGCTTTAAAAATAACATTTTTTTTATTTTTCATTTCTTTTATTTTAAAATTCTTTTTATATAATAACCATAAAAACACAAATTTAAATTATTTAAATTAATATAAATTATATAATTAAAAGTCAAAATTATCATCATTATCTTTACTAATAATTTTTCCACTTTTATTTGTATCATTAGGAACAAAATAATTACTTGCAATAACACAATCATTAAGAGTACAATTATTACCAATTTTAGCATTTTCACCAATAATACAATTAGTAATATTACAATCAGTTCCAATATTGACATTATCATATATTATACAAGAAATAATTTTACTTTTACTTCTTAGAGTTAAATTTTGTCCTGATATTGTTCTATTCACTCTTGATCCATTTTCAATTGAAATTATTGGATCTGCTATATAAGAATCCATTGATATTGAAGATAATTCATTTATACGATCATTAAAATTCTTTTTATTATTTATATTTTCTTGTATTTGTTGAGCAAAATTTAAAAAATAATTTTTTGAATTATTTCTTGTTTGAAAGAATATTAAAGGTATTTCTTCATAAGGTTTTCTAATTTCTTCAATTACAGAAATTAATCTAGGATAATCTATAATAGAATATACAAATTCTTTTTCTTTTGGTTCTATTAATTTACATCTAATATTTACTCTATTAACTAAATCTTTATTATTTTTTGATGTGTTTATTAAAATATTATTAAAAGTTGAAGAATAAGCTTTTTCTACTAAATAAGGAATTAAATTATGATTTATTGAATTTTCTTTAAATTTTTTAGAATGTTTTAAATACATTTTTGATTCTAATAATGGGAAAATATTTTTATTAAAAATATAAAAATGAGTATCTTCACTTGTTATTAAATCAAATCCATAATTATATGAATGTTTTAAAACATTTTTAGGAATTAATAAAGTTTCTTGACTATCATCACTTTCTCTTTTTGTTGAATAAATTAATCTTCTTAAATTTGAGGTATTATTATCTTCGATACAATATAATTCGATTTCTTTTTTCTTTAAAAAATTTAATTTTTGAGTGTCATAATTATAATTATTTAAAACTAATGTTATTAATGATCTATTATCTATATGTTCATCAACTAATTTAAATAAATCAAAATATAAAAGTGATTCTATTGACATTAAAACAAAATTATTATGCTTTATTTCATTTTTAATTGAATTTAAAATATTAATTCCTCTGTTACTTGTTTTTAATATTTTTATTTGAAGTTCTCCTTCATAACTCAACAAAAAATCATTGATATTTTTTGAAAAATTTTCATTTGTTATTATTGTAACTTCTTTAATATTATTTCTTTCCAAAAATTCTAATTGATATGTTAACAATGGTTTGTTTAAAACATTTAATAAACTTTTATCTTCACAAATTTCTGTTAATTTTTCATCAAAAGAAGTTATTTGTATAAAAACACTTATATTGGAAATATTTAATGTTCTTCCAATTAATTGAGTTAACATTATTTTTTAAATAAATAAATATCAAATAATTAAAAAAATAATTAATAATTCATAAAAATAAAATATAAAAATTTTCTAATTATAAAAGGAAAATAAAGTAAGATAAAAAAATATATTAAAAATTATAATAATTCCTATGATAAGCAAAATTTGAATTTCTACCAAAATTATTACTATAATTATCTGAAGAAGTATAACCAGTTAAAGGTCTATTTAAATAGTTTCTATAATTACTCAAATAATTAATATTATTATTAGAATTTATATCGGAATTATTAATATTATTAATTTCATTGTTATCATTGTTTCTCATAAAAGAAGAATAATTATAAGTTTGTATATTATTATTTCCATAAAGATTTGCATAATTTGCAAATCTATTTTTCTCTCGATTTAAAATTTCATTATTATTATTATTTCTATATTGATAAGGGCTTATATTTCTCATATAAGAATCATAATTTACAAAATTCCCATTTCCAAATTTTAAATTGTTTTCTCTTTCTTGAAGATAAGGAGATGGATTAATTTCAATTCTTTTTGGTCTTTCAACACTTCTACTATTATTTAAATAATTATTATTATAATTCATAATATTATCATATCTCCTAGTAGGAGTGAGTAAAATAGACCTTTCAAAATTTCTTTGAGGAGTTTTAACATAATTATTTGTAGAACTTGATGAGTGTGATAAATTTAAATCTTTTGTTTCTTCTGTATTTTCTGTTTGATTTATATTTTCTAAATTTATATTATTTCTTTGATAAAATAGACTTGAACTTCTATTATATAAATTATTATTAAAATTTAGATTATTTGTTAAGTTGTTTTGATTTATTTTATTATTTAATTTAAGGTTACTTATTGATTTATTATCTTCATTTCTATTATATAAATTATATTTAACTTGGAAATCATTTATTCCTTCTTCCATACTATTATTGTTTCTATATATTTGAATGTTTGTCTTTAAATTTGTTTGATAATTAGGGAAATAATTGTTTATTTTTGTTTGATTAAGGTTTGATAAATTGGTAGTATTATATAAATTATATTTGTTTGTTTCATTATTATATTCAAATAAAGATTTATTTATTTCATTAATTTTATTTGTTATACTTTGTAAATTATTTAAAGTGTTTTGAGAATAATTTTTAACTATTGTATTATTAGAATAATTTGAATTATTTTTTAAGTTATTATTATTTTCCTTACTATTCTGGTAAAATAAAGTGTTTTTAGTTCTTTCTTGAATAGTTTTTCCTTTATTCTCAATATTTTCAATATTAAAGTTTTGATTAATAACATTAGTATTAGGAATATTGTTTGATATATAATCATTACTACTAGTAGTATCTTGATTTGAATAAGCATTAAGATTAGATATATCGTCAAGGTCATTCTTTATTTGTTCATGTCCTCTATTTAAATACATTCCAGTGTAAGAAGCATAATTAGGAATTTGACTATTATTATATACATTATTATCATTTTCATGTAAATTATTTTTATTTTCTATGCTTCTATAATTGATTTTAGGAGTATAAGCCAATTGTGATTTATATGATACTATATTTTTATTGATTTCTTTACTATTATCTATTGCATTTGTATTTAAATTATTATTTAATTTATTCATAATATTTAAACTATTAATATTAAAATTTCTATTGTTATTTGCTGTATAAGGTCTAAATTCAGTATTTTGGATATTATTTATTTTTATTTGGTTATTATTATTAATCTCAGATAAAATTTTATTTGGATTATTTGGTGGAATAACAACATTTTGTTCACCTTGAACATTAATATTATTTCTGTTATTATAGGGAAAACCTTTTGAATCACTATCACCAAATCTCTTAGTATTTTCCATAAAATTATTCTTGCTAATATTTTGAATATTTTTAACATTATTATTAACATTAATAATATTACCAATATTAATATTATTGACACTGTTATTATTATTAATAATATTATTGTTTAAATTTTGTCTTTTATTTTCATTTAAAATATCATTAACCACATTAAAATCAACTTCATTTGTACTTCTCTTTACAAATTTCATAATATATGGTCTTACATCTTCTACATTACTTAAAAATTCCAAAATAGGAACTAACTTTATTAATTCATTATCATTTTTATCATAATGCCAAGTTAAAATAGGAATTCCATTATCTTGATTAACAGCATAAGAAATAGGATTATTATCAATAATAATCATATTTTTTAAATCCCTTCCCAATTTTCTTAAATCTTTAATAAATAAACCATTATTTGAAACACAATGTTCTCTAAATAATCTATGAGTTATTAGTCTAAATTTATCTAATCTATCTAATAAAGGATTTGCATAATTTGATATTGAAGCAGTGAAAATTACTAATTCATAAAATTTACTCATTCTTTGTAAAAATTCATCAACATATGGTCTTTTTAACACATGAACTAAATGATTTATTCCATCAACATTTACATTTAAGTTTATGTCACTTTTTATAAAAAAAGGTTTAAAGGCTGAATGAACTAAAGTTTCATCTAAATCTAAAATTAAAGTTTTTTTCCCTCCTATTGTTTCATACGGTAAAAAAGTATTATTTGAATTTATTGTATTATATCTATTTAATCTTGTTGTACTTGATGATCTATAATTTTTAATGTTATTATTATATAAACTATTATATTGGGGAATAGTGGGAGTTTGATAATTATAATTTATTTGAGAATTATTATAATAATTTTCTTCATCACCTGGAGATAAAATTTGGTCTTTTAATTTTTGCCAATTAGTTACATATGAAGAAGTAGGATTAAAGTTTGAATTATTATTTGTTCTTCTATTTACTATATCTTCACTTATTCCTCTTGCATGATTATTTGTGCTATTTTCAAATCTTGAATTTTCGTTAATTTGATTTCCTAAAGTTGGTTGAAGGAAAGAATTTGTATAATTTATATTATTATTTGAATATTGATTTGAATAATTAAATGTTGATATATTATTTCTTGTGTAATAGTTATTATACATTTTTTAAATTAATTTAGTTTTGTCTTATTTATTTTATCGAAATTTATTTAAAAAATGTCGAAAGAAAATAAATTCACTTATGAGAAATTAGGAAACGCTGTTCATAAAATGAATAATATAATTGATAAATTTGAAACAACATATGATGATTTAAAAGAAAAAGGAGCTGTTTATTTAAAAAATTATTTAGATTGGGTAAAAACACAAGATTCTGATTTAATTTATAAATCATTATTCCTTTTTTTAGATTTAAAAACTTCTTTTTATGAAAAATATGGAAATGAAATAATTGAAAAATTATGGCCTATATATGATGAAAGTAAATTTTCTTTAAAAATAAATGAAATTAAAAATGAATTTCCTTCTTTTTTTATTTGTTTATTTTTTTTAGATAATCCAATATATAAAGACATTAATGAAAAAGGGATAATAGAAGTAAATAAAGAAGAAAAAAAATTTCAAATAAATGAAGAAAAACTAAAAAATGATAAAAATATATTAAAAGATTCAAATTCAATAATAGATATATTAATATTTAAAGTATATACAATAAGTAAAATTCAAATATTTTATACAACAATGACAGGATTATTACTTTCATTAAATAATTCTGTTGTTAAATTTTATAAAGTATTATCAATGTTTGCATTATGTTTATGGCAAATGCCAGAAAAATATAAATTTATAGGAAGTATATTATATGTTATGGGAGGAGTTTTAAGAGATTTTGGAAGATCATATTTAAAAACAAAAGGAATTTATAATGAAAATTTATCTTATCATCATTGCCATGAAGGGAAAAAACATCATGATGCTCATTTTTTTGAAGCTAAAACACTTTTAGAAAGTGAATGTGATTTACTTAAATATAATTTATTACCTGCTCTAAATAATTTTTTATTTAATATTATTGAAGTTGATAATACACATAATGATAGTCCATGGGATGATTTTATTGTGAATTTTGATAAATTAAATGAAAAAGGTTTAACTGAAGATGAAAAAGAAGAAATTATTCAAAAAGTTCCTTTTAATGTTCAAGTTTATCATATTATTATGTTATTTTTAAGTGATTTTGTTTTCTTTTTTATTTCTAATTTTTGTGAGAATAATAAATTAAATTTAAAAAGTGATTTCGAAGGTTTTGATGATTTCATTAAATTTTCAGAAGAATATTTTATTAAGTCTTCAAGAAATATTTTTGAAATTTGGAATTATGGTTTTAATCATCAAAGATTTTTAGATGTAATTTGTGAAAAAACTGAATATGATATGGGAACTAATTTTAATATGTATGGTATTTCTTTCATTTTTATTCTTCTGTTAAAAAATAAAAAATTGCCTTTAATTCTTAATATTAATGAATTTAAAAAGTTATATAAAGATATGATTCTTTTAATTTTGAAAAATGAAAATAAGAAAGATGAAAAAAATATTAAAAATTATGAAAAAATTTGTTTAGATGTTGTTGAATTACTTAAAGAAAAATATATATTTGAAAAAAGTGATGAAATGAAAGATGAATTTATTAATGCAAAGATAGAAAAAGAAATATTAGACAAATATTTTTAAACTATTTAACAATTTAAAATAATAAAATTAATTATTTTTAAAACACATTTATAATGATTATTAATTTTAAATCAATAAGAAAAAAAATATATAAACTTTAAAAAATGAAAAATAAAAAAGTAAATGTTTCTTTATTAGCATTCATGAAATTTAAATTAAGGAAAAAATATAATATATCAAAAGATTTTTATAATAAGAAAAAAGTTAATGAATTAATATTCAATGATCCTTCGAGTTACACAGCTGCGTTTAAAGAATATTTATTATTAGAAGATGAAAATGAATTTTTAAGAAGATTTTATAGGAAAAATGAATTACCAAAAAAATTAAATAATATATTTAATTTTTATGCAAAATATTCTAAAATATTTCCTAATTATATTATCATTCAAGAATCGAAATATATGTATAAAAACATTCAAAAAAAACAAAAAATGATTGATAATTTACAAAATATAAAAAATCAAGAAAGAAGAAATAAAGAAAGAAATAAAAATACAAGTAATGATACAATATTTACAAATGGTGCTATAAATGATATTTTCAATCAAACTGATTCTTTCTATAAAAATAATTTAAAAAATTTAATAGATATTACTTTTACTAATCAAGACACTGTTAAAGATTTAAATAATTTAATTGATAAAATTGAAAAAAATGAAACAAATAAAAAAACATCATATATTAATTTAGTGATAAATAAAAATTCAAATAATTTTAATTCTGATTTTTCAACAATAATTCAAAGTCCAAGAAAGGAATCAAGTAAAAAATTGAGAAATACACATTCAAATATTTCAGTTCCTGCATTTACAGATTATTTATTAAATAAAAATAACAATACAATAAAAAAACATGAAATTCCTACTCAAAAATATCCAACAATTGGTGCATCAAATTCAAAAAAAAAATTAATAATTCATCAAAAAATTAATAGTCAAAATATTATATCTTCAAATTCAAATTTAAAGAAAAAAATATTACAATTAGATAATAAAAATTTTAATAATAATTTACAATCTAATTTAGATAGTATAAAATTTATAAAAATGTTATCAATACTTGATAAAAAACATAAAACAAAAAATAAAGAAAACTTTTCAACTTCTTCAAATATGAGTTCTTCAAGGCAAAAACCTTTTAATAAATATAGTAGTTCTAATAGTAGTAATAAAAAAATGAGTACTTTAACTTCTTCTCCAAGAAATAATAATTTTTTAACTGAAAGATTAGAACAAAAACTTTTTTCTAAAAAAGTATTTTCAAGAAATCATAATAATTCAAAAAAGAAAAGTCTAATATTTCATAATAGTGTTTTAACTGATAATCTTGCTAATTATACTAAGAATAAATTATTGTTTGATCAAAGTACTAAATTAAAAATTAAGAAAAATTTGAGATTTTTTAACCAGAAATAATAAATATTTTGATTTTTTTGTATTTTAATTTATATAAATATAAAAAATGGTTTTTTTTCATTTAAAAAAATATATTAATTTATGTTTAATGCATTTTATATGAAAATATGATTCTTTTTCAAAGTATTAAAATACTTATTAATAATCATTGATTAGGTTTTTCGACTTTTTCGACATAATTATAATTATCCAAAATACCAGAATTTACAGTATTATCATTTTGATTACCACTTAAACTTTGTGAATTTTGGGCTCCTGAAGATTTTTTTCCTTCATTCAAAGAATCATTAATATCTTCAACAATAATTTCCTCATCAACATTTTCTTCAAGTTTTGGTTCTTCATATTTATTATTAATATTTTTACTAGGATTATTTATTTCTTCAGGATTATCTAAAGATAATTTACCTCTTCTATTCATATCATTATCCTCAAAACTTCTTTTTTTCATTAAATTATTTTCATCATCTTCAAAATGATTATTATTATTCATATTATTTTTATTATTTAATTCAGGTTGTTGAACAGGTTGTACTCTATCATTATTACTTAAAGGAATATCATCTTCTTCTCCTCGATGTGCTTTTAAATATTCCACAAAATTATTTTCTATTATTTCATCACTTTTTTTTTCTATATCATTTTGAGCATTTAATATACTTTCTAAAACTTTATCTGGATTTTTTTGAACATTTTCGATAAAATAATACATAACATAATATAAAAGAGGTAATTGTAATTTAGATAATATTTCCTCATTATTACCTAAACCCATTTTACTTAACATTTCTTCTTTTTTTAATCTTTCAGGAGAAATACCACATTCAGGAATAAAAATTGAAAGTGAATAATCCATTCTAAAATATTCCATGAAATCTCTCATAACTTCAGCTAATAAAGTTCCTATTTTTGTTTCTAAAATTTTATATAATGTTGGATTTTCCCATTTTAAACCACAACCAAAATTAAATTGTTGATCTTGTTCGTCTACTATTTTAAACACTGAACTTCTTAATTGAGCTCTTATTTGACCTAAAACTCCTTTTGTTTCTAATGATTGAATTATTAAATTTTTCATGTCTTCCATTATTTATTTAAAGATAATTTTAAATTTAAGATTTTAATTTATATAATCTTAATTTATTTATTTTATTTTAGAAATTCAAAAATGGATAGTGACTAGTAAAATAAATATATTAATTTTTAAACTAGCAATTTCCTTTTTAAAATATTACTTTTAGGTGATAGTGGAGTTGGAAAATCATGTATAATTTTAAGATATACAGAAAATACATTTAGTCAAAATTTAATGAATTCAATAGGAGTAGATTTCAAATTAAAAACAATGAGTATAGATGGTAAAAATGTTAAATTGCAAATAGTAAGATTAAAAAAATATAAAAATATATTAATAAATAATAAATATATTATAGTGGGATACAGCTGGACAAGAAAGATTTAGAACAATAACTACATCATATTATAAAGGAGCTCAAGGAATTGTTATTGTATATGATGTAACAGAAAGTGAATCTTTTGAACATGTAAAAAATTGGATGAATGATATAGAAAAATATGCTAAAAATGATGTTTTAAAAATATTAGTTGGAAATAAATCTGATTTAATTTCTAAAAGAAAAGTTTCTACTGAACAAGGACAAGATTTAGCTGATCATTATAATATTCCTTTTTTAGAAACTTCTGCTAAAGATAATAGTAATATTGAACAATTGTTTATTGATTCTGCTAGAGCTTTCATTCGTAAACAAGCTAATAATGGAAATAATAATTTGGATAAAAGAAAAAAAAATGGAAATGAAAAAATTGATTTAACTGGAACTATTTTACCTACTGAAAGAAAAAAAAAATGCTGTGGATAATTTTTATAATTTATTTTAATAGTTTATTCAATACTATTTTAAATTTAATTGTTAATTTCTTACATATTTTCATATAATTTTTTATCTGTTTTGTAAAGTAAATGAAAAATACCTATTAACTTTTTTAAACAAATAATAAAAAATAAAATATAAATCAAAGTGAAAACATTAATCATAATTATATTGCAATAATTTATATTACAATAATTAAAATGGAAATTTTACTTTAATAAACAATCAATTCCTTTCATATTTTTTTAGAAAATATATAAATATGATATTTAAAAGGAAATCCATCATTAAATTTTTAGTAAAGATTTGAAAATTAATAGTTTAAAATATTTTTATTCCTTATTGATTAAATATATTTTTTAAAATTTCCAACAAGTTGAAAAAGATTTGTTAAAGAAAAAATAATATTTGAATTAATCAAAACAATTTTGTTCAAGTGATATTATGTGAAAAATATGTATATTTTATATCTATAGATTCCAATATTAATACTTCATTAAAGTTTAATGTTTATCTTTAACATTGATACGAGAAATTTAAATAAAGTAAAAAATAAATATTAAGTATTAAAAAAAATTAATCTTTATAAGAATAATAACATTTAAATAAAGCATAAAAAAATGGCAAGTTCAATAGTTTTCATAAACATAAAAGGAGAAGTATTAATATATAGATGTTACAAATATGATGTAAGTCGTCAAGAAACAATGGAATTTTGTCGTAAAATAATATCAACAAAAGAAGCAAAAGAAATGCCAATAAAATATATGAATGGAGTTTCTTATATCTTTACTCAAGAAGGTGAAATAGTTTTATTAGCAACAACAAAAACAAATATAAACACAGCAATGATGTTTCAATTTTTATATTCTTTTATAAAAATATGCAAAAGTTATTTTGGTGAATTTTCAGAAGAGAAAATAAGAGAAAATTTCGTATTAATATATGAATTATTAGATGAATGTTTAGATTATGGTTATCCTCAATTAACAGATACTGATTTATTAAAAAAATTTATATTCCAAGGAAAAGTAAAAGAAGAACAATTATCTCAATTAAAATTAACAAGTACTTTAACTCAATTAACAGGAAGTGTATCATGGAGAGAACCAGGAATATCATATGCGAATAATGAAGTATATATTGATATAATGGAAAATATAAATTTATTAATAAGTAAAACTGGAGAAGTAATTAAAAGTGAAGTTATGGGAGTTGTTGGAGTAAAATCTTTATTAAGTGGTTGGCCTGAATGTAAATTTGGTATGAATGATAAATTACAATTATCAAAATCTAATGTTAAAACAGCAAGTCAAAGTACTAGTAAAGGAATATCAATTGAAGATATTAGATTTCATCAATGTGTTAAATTATCAGATTTTAATAAAGATAGAACAATAACATTTATTCCTCCAGATGGAATATTTGATTTAATGACATATAGAGTAAGTGAAAATGTAATAATCCCATTTAAAATTTTTTGTAATATTATAGAAACTCCAACTCCAAATAATCCTTCAATTCCACAAGCAATTGATTTAGATTTAACAGTAAAAGCATTGTATGATAAAGAATTATATGCTGAAAATGTAGTAGTTAAAATTCAAATACCTAAAAATTCAACAAATGTAAAAACTCATACTAATACAGGGAAAGGGAAACATGAAGTTGATAAGAGTTCAATTATATGGAGATTAAAAAAAATATTTGGAGAAAAAGATTATAAATTAAAATGTGAAATTCCATTAATTCCTATAAGTGATCCAAAGCCTTGGACTAGAGCTCCTATTAGTATGGAATTTAATATTCCTATGTTTACTGCGAGTGGTTTAAGAGTTAGGTATTTTCATGTTGTTGAAAAAGCTAATTATAAACCTATGAAGTGGATTAGATATGTTACTAAAGCTGGAGATTTTCAATTTAGAATTTAGAAATTTACTATTGTTTAAGTATTTATATTTAAAAAATTTCTTTTTTTATAATTTTTTCATTTTAGAATTTTTTAAAATTTAATTTTTAATTTTTTATATTAATTAAATGAATCAAGGTGAAGATGGAATTTGTCTTTTATTAAATTTATTAGAAAAAGCTGAGAAAATTTTAAGTATAATAAATTTATCAGATACTGCAATTTCAAAATATAATCAATTAAAGCAAATGACATTTGAGCAATTAAATTTAAATTTCACACCATTAATTAAAAGACAAACATCATATCTAAATGATAATCAAAAATCAAATCAAGATAATTTAATTCAAAATTTATATTTACAAAACACCAAAAAAACAATGTTAATAGAGCTTTTAATGGATTTTATTTCAAAGCTTCCAAACTCAAATTGTAACAGTTATATTTCATCGTTAAATAATATTTTTAATTGTCCTAATATTCCAAATAAATCAATTGATGAAATTGATTGTGAAACAAAAATTGAAGAACAAAAAATGTGTGAAATATTTTCTCAATGTGATGATTTGATTAAAAAATCTTCTTCATATTTAAATCAAATAAATTGTGACTATGAAAATAAAATAACAAACATTAAAAATTGTTATGATGAAGAATTACAAAAAATGAAATGTGAATTAGATAGACTTTGCTTTGTTGAAAATGATTTAATGAATTTAAGAAAATTAAATGATTCTAATACTTTTACTTTAGATAAAATAAGCACTTGGATCAATGATTCATATGAAAAATTTTATCAAGGAGATAATTCTCCAAGAGTTGAATTAAATCAATGTAATAATCAAGAAAGAATGATTAATAGATTACAATATATTTTAGGAATTTTAGATAAATTTTATACTGATAATAAATATTTAAGTGAAATTGTTCCTAATCTTCAAAAAGAAAAATTAGCCTTAGTTGAACAACAAAATTTACCTTTTGTTAATAATGTTATTAATAATAATGGAGTTATGACAAATTTAGCTGCGAATGTTAAAGATATTCAAAAACAAAGTGATACTTTTCATAAAAATTTTCAAGATTTGATGAATTATATTTCCAGTAATATTGAAGGGAAGTTAGTTTAATTTTATTTAATTTTTTTTTATTAAACATTGAATTTTTTGAGATTTTATTTGCTTAATTATTTATATTATATAATTAATTAAATAAATAAGTTACATTAAAGGAAATTAGTAAATAGATATTTAAGTAAAAGATTTCCTAAGTTATTATTAAAGACAGAAATATTTATTATATTTTAGACATTTAATCTTCAAATAATAAAAAACAATTGCAATATACATTTAAAACAATATTATAAAGATTATTTTCATTTTTGTAGAAAATCCTAATAAACATATATAAATGACCTAATTCAAAATTATTTAAAAGAAAAAATTTTAAATTATTACTTGGGTTCATATAAAAATTTATACCTTTGAAAATTTTTCCATTGTTTTTAAATAACATGAAATTTATTTATCTTCATTTAATAACTATTTTATAATCTAAAGTCATTGTGCATAAATCAATTGGATCAAATCTATAAAAGATATCTTAAAGTTAATATATATTCATTTGTCATAAATTCTGAAAAAATGAGTATATATTTTTTTATTACATTTGTTTCATATTAAAATATTTTTTTTGATAATAAAAATACAAAATAATATTTGAAATTTATTATTTCTTCTTTATTTCAATTTTTTGTTTATTCATGAAATTCTATTTTTGAAGAAAATCATTATATTTCTTTATTAAAAAGCAAAAAAAGAAAAATTTTTTTTTTTAAATTTCTTTAACTTTATTTGATTATTGACATTTAAATTGTTTTATTTATTATTTAATATATTCTATTTTATTTTCTAAGAGAGAAAAATAGAGTAATTGTTTCTATATATAAATAATTGTATATTTTTTTTTATTTACAAATTAA
>JAEEGL012107452.1_pt1 | contig 35957 bp, 29 predicted proteins | sample 9134231 | NCBI WGS metagenome assembly JAEEGL01 (sample SAMN16246548, study PRJNA631951) | gut metagenome | biome: gut microbiome; feature: rumen; material: fiber-attached | host: Bos | place: Iran: Karaj | collected 2018-10
AACTGACACAGGACTATTACCCCGTAAAGAGGTTTAACGATGGTTGCACTCATAGATTATGATGCCGGTAATGTAAAGAGCGTTGAAAAGGCAGTGGAACACCTGGGTTACACTGCTTTGCTTACGCGTGACCGTTCAGACATGCTGAATGCCGACAGCGTAATTCTTCCCGGAGTCGGGGCGTTTGGAGATGCATGTTCAAGGCTTGACGAGTATGAGATCACTCCGGTCATACGAGAGGTGGTTGACGCCGGCATACCTTTTCTCGGTATCTGTCTCGGTTTGCAGCTTTTATTTGAGGACAGTGAGGAGAGCCCCGGAGTTCCGGGACTCGGACTTGTCGGCGGACATATCAGGCGAATCCCGGATGTGGGCCTTAAGGTGCCTCATATCGGATGGAATTCACTTAAGTTTCCGCATTCCGGACGTATGTTCAAAGGCATAGAAGAAGGGGCATATGTTTATTTTGTCCATTCATATTTCCTCGAGGCCTCGGATCCGGATGTCGTGACAGCCACGACGGAGTATGCCGCACACATACATGCAGCCATTGAAAAAGACAATGTATTTGCAGTCCAGTTTCATCCCGAGAAAAGCTCGGATACGGGACTTAAGATGCTTGCCAACTTTCTGGAGATCAGATAATGCACACTAAACGTATCATCCCTTGTCTTGATGTCAGAGATGGCAGAGTAGTCAAGGGAATTAATTTTGTAAATATCAGAGATGTCGGAGACCCTGCCGAGACCGGTGAGGCCTACTCAAAATCGGGGGCGGATGAACTTGTTTTTCTCGATATAACCGCATCTTCGGATGCGCGTCATACCGCCGTGGACATGGTTCGTGCGGTGGCCGAGAGAGTCTTCATTCCGTTCACCGTGGGAGGTGGGATCAGGACTATCGATGACTTCAGGGACATTCTGCGTGAAGGCGCCGATAAGGTGGCGGTTAACTCAGCAGCCATCATGAATCCTCCGCTCATATCCGAAGCTGCGGATAAATTCGGGTCACAATGTGTTGTGGTTGCAATAGATGCCAAACGACGCGCGGACGGTTCAGGATGGAACATCTATAAGAACGGCGGTCGTGTGGATATGGGGATCGACGCCGTTGAGTGGGCAGTCCGTGCAGTGGAACTCGGTGCAGGTGAAATACTGCTTACCAGTATGGACTGTGACGGAACCAAAGAGGGATATGACCTGGAACTGACCAGACAGATCGCAGACAGTGTTGATGTGCCGGTCATCGCTTCGGGCGGTGCAGGCACCATGGAACATTTTTATGAGGCGTTTGAACAGGGACATGCCGAAGCGGCTCTGGCTGCATCACTGTTTCACTACCATGAAATGGATATCATGGATCTGAAACGGTATTTACGGGATCGCGGGATCCCCGTGAGGATATGATCCGGCACGGGATATAGGTGAATGCATTATGGCTATGTTGACCGGAGACTGGCTGGAAGCGGTCTCTGATGAGTTTCATAAGGATTATTACAAGGAACTGTACAGTTTTGTACGGGAGGAATACCGCACCACAACAGTTTATCCTCCTGCCGAGGATATTTTTAATGCAATGCATCTGACTCCGTTGTCCGAGGTCAAAGCGGTGATTCTCGGACAGGATCCTTATATCAATGAGCATGAAGCACACGGGCTGTGCTTTTCGGTTCTTCCGGATGTGAGTCCCAAGGATATCCCGCCTTCGCTCAAGAACATATATCAGGAACTTCATGATGATCTGGGGTGCTATATCCCGGACAACGGATATCTGGAGAAGTGGGCCAGACAGGGAGTGCTCCTGCTCAATACGGTCCTCACTGTACGCGCGCATCAGAGCGCATCTCACCAGAACAAAGGATGGGAACGGTTTACGGACGCCGTCATAAGTGCCGTAAACGATGTTGACCGTCCCGTTGTTTTTATGTTGTGGGGCAGTCATGCCCGGAGCAAGAGGGCAATGCTTGATAATCCCGCGCATCTGTATCTGGAAGCACCTCATCCCAGTCCGCTGAGTGCATACAGGGGATTTTTCGGATGCAGGCATTTCTCCAGGTGCAACGAGTTCCTCGAAGCACACGGTGTATCCCCCATAGACTGGCAGATAGAGAATATCAGATGAGCCTACACGATGAAGAAACCTTCCTGGCACAGGTCCTGGAGCTTATCGATCGTAAGCTTGATGAACTGAGTGCGCGGGTTGATATAACCGATAAGGATATGGCGGATTTCCATGAGTACTTCTGGAACAGCTATACCGAATTCGATGAGTACGGTTATGAACTGTATGACAACACCAATGCCATAAGGCAGAAGATCATGCAGAAAGCCGATTATATACGCGAGAAATACGGATATGAACGCATGAAGGACTCTCCGTATTTCGGTCGTGTCGATTTCATATTTGACGGAGAGCATGAGACCGTTCCGTGTTACATAGGCATCTCGAATCTGTCGCGGTCTGCGGGGGAAATGCCGCTCATATATGACTGGAGAGCACCGATCTCATCTCTTTTCTACGATTATGATGCGGGTCCCGCTGCATATGATGCTCCCGCCGGACGCATCACCGGGCGTATCACGAATAAGTACCAGTACAAGATATCAGCAGGTCGTATCGTGTATATGCTCGAAAGTGATATGAACATCGATGATGAGATCCTGCGTGTGGAACTGGGATCCCATGCATCCGCTTCGCTCAAGGCGATAGTCACGACTATTCAGAAAGAGCAGAATGCCATCATCAGGGATACAGGCCACAGGATACTGGCGGTCCAGGGATGTGCGGGCAGCGGCAAGACCAGCGTTGCTCTTCATCGTATCGCTTATCTGCTCTATCATAACCGTAATACCCTCAAGGCATCGCAGGTACTCATACTCAGCCCCAACAGCGTGTTTGCCGACTACATCTCACGCATTCTGCCCGAACTGGGTGAGGAGAATATATGCGAGATGAGCCTGGATGTATGGGCATACCGCAGACTTCGTAAATTCGGCGAAGCGCAGGACCGGTACGATCGCCTGGAAGAGATACTGTCACCTGATCTGCACCCTTCCCATGCGAGTGAAGAGGCTGAGTATAAGCAGAGCGAAGATTATATCCGCGAACTTGACGGATACGTCCTTAGCCTGGAGTATGACGGAGTGGATATAACTGATTACAGATACCGCGGCCGCAGATATAAGGCCGATCACATATCTGCTCTTTTCTATGAGAAACTCTGGGATGTCCCGCTCATGGAGCGCATGAACAGAGTTGCGGACTTTATAATAGACGAGGAAGAGACTTTAAGAAGACGTGATCTGTCAGCGGACGAAGCCGCTTATATCAGGGACAGCCTCAATGAGATGTATGTCGACAGGGATCTGATCAGTCTGTATAATTCGTTTCTGATCTCATCCGGCAGACAACCTCTGGAAGCTGAGGCCGTAATAGCCGATGGCGGACAGGAGACTGACATTGGCAGCTCTGATGCGGATGATATGTATGACGAATCCGGCAATTTTGTATATATCAGAAAAAAGGACACACATTTAAGCGCCGCCATCATTCCCTACGAAGACGTGTATCCGCTGCTGTACCTCAAATACTCGCTTTTTGCATCCGATGCGGAGAGGCCCGTCAGACATCTTGTGATAGATGAAATGCAGGATTATACATATCTGCAGTACAGACTTATTGAGAAAGTGTTCCCGTGCGCGATGACGATACTCGGTGATAAAGCACAGACCATTGACTGTGAGCATCGTGACGTACTTGCCTTTCTTCCGCAGATATTCGGACGCGATCTGTATACCGTGCAGATGAACAGGAGCTATCGCTCGACTGTCGAGATCACCGATTATGCCGCACGTATTCTGGGACTCGATACCGTCAGCAATATAGATCGCCACGGTGAGCAGGTCGGCGAGCACATCTATCGTGATGACGATGATCTGATCGACCGGCTTAATGACATGATCGCGAAGTATATCCCGGCATCGGATACCATAGCGGTACTGTGCCGTGATGCGGCTCGTGCGGAAGAGATATGTGACAGGCTGACTGCTTCGGCGGATATCAGTCTGCTGACACCTGATACATCGTCGTTCAAGACCGGCGTGAGTGTCGCTCCTTTCTACCTGACCAAGGGGCTGGAGTTTGATACCGTACTGGTAGTAGATGAAGGATTTGAACCGGAGAACATGCACCGGCAGGCATTGTATATCGAGACCACCAGGGCGTTGCATGTACTGCATATATTCAAGCCCCATGATGGAGGAGGATTATGAAAAAAGAAACTTTTGTCACCAGAGAACAGGCTGAAAAGATAGCAGCCGAATATCCCACACCGTTCTATCTTTACGATGAAGCCGGGATAAGACGTAACGCTCAGGCTGTGAAGGATGCGTTTGCGTGGAATCCCGGATTCAAGGAGTATTTTGCGGTCAAGGCAAATCCCAACCCGTTTCTGATGAAGATCATGTATGAGTACGGCATCGGTTCCGACTGCTCGTCGATGACCGAGCTTATGTTATCGGATGCGTGCGGTATCACCGGCAGCGATATCATGTTCTCCAGTAATGAGACACCGTTTGATGAGTACGGTTATGCATGTAAACTCGGAGCCATCATCAATCTTGATGACATCACTCATATAGAATTCTGCGAAAAGGCATGCGGCGGACATCTCCCCGAGACTATGAGCTGCAGGTTCAATCCCGGCGGCAAATTCATGCTCAGCAACGGTATCATGGATGATCCCGGCGATGCGAAATACGGTATGACGCGGGATCAGATGTTTGAAGCATATCGCACTCTTATGAGCAAGGGTGTAAAACACTTCGGCATTCATGCGTTCCTGGCCAGTAACACAGTGACCAATGACTATTATGCCCAGCTCGCCGGACAGCTGTTTGATCTGGCAATAGAGCTGCACCGTGAGACAGGGGCCGATATCAGGTTCATCAATCTTTCCGGTGGAGTGGGTGTTGCATATTCACCCGATCAGACTCCCAATGACATAGCTGTCATAGGAGAGGGAGTCCACAGAGTATATGATGAGAAACTCGTGCCTGCCGGTATGGGAGATATAGCCATCTATACCGAGATGGGCAGATTCATGATGGCGGAGTACGGCGTGCTGGTTACCAGGGCTATTCATGAGAAACATACTTACAAGGAGTACATAGGCGTGGATGCGTGTGCAGTCAATCTGATGCGTCCGGCCATGTATGGTTCTTATCATCACATAACGGTACTGGGCAAGGAAGATGCTCCGGCGGATCACGTGTATGACGTGGTCGGTTCACTCTGTGAGAATAACGATAAATTCGCCATAGACAGATCTCTGCCCGCTATTGCCACAGGTGATCTCCTGGTGATACATGATGCCGGGGCTCACGGTTATTCAATGGGATATAACTATAACGGCAAACTGAAGTGTGCCGAGATCCTGCTTGGCACTGACGGTAATGCCAGGCTGATCAGGCGCGCCGAAACACCGGCGGATTATTTCTCCACGCTGGACTGCTTTGATATATATGACAAATTGAAATGATGTACATTGTGCATAGTGTTAATTGCCTGTAAGACGTATTTTTTGGTATATTTGTAGTAGTGCAGTTCAGTACTGCCGAATAAATGTATGGAGGCGAAAGATGTCTGAAGAAAAAAGAGACGTTAATGGGACGAGAAAATCCGGAAAAGTGAGCTTTTTCTCATCGATCAAGTTTAAGATCATGGCGCTCACATCGGTAGCGGTGGTCGTAGCCGTTGTAGCAATGCTTGCGGTGATCATCCCTACCGTGCAGAAGGATATGAAGGAAACAGTCCGCAACTATATGCAGGACGTTGCCGAGTCATACGGAGAGACGCTGCAGTTAAGACTTGATTCGTACGGAAACTCATATCTGAATGTGTACAAACTGCTGAATGAGGATTTCGGAGATGTTAACATCAACGGACTGAGTACATCATATGCATATGTGGTAAACGAGAGCGGTACGATGATGTTCCATCCCAAGGAAGATAAGGTGGGTAATCCTGTTGAGAATGCTGCCGTTAAGGGCCTGGTCGCTCAGATCTCCGCAGGTGAACATCCCGAACCCGGAGTTATCGAGTACGAATATAAAGGCGCATATAAGTATGCCGCTTATTATGTTGATAAAGACAATTATGCCATTCTGGTCGTTACGGCAGATGAAGATGACGCAATGGCAGAGATCAACAGAGTCAGCCGCATGGCATACATCCTTGCAGTCGTTATCCTGATAGTGGCTATAGGATTTGCATTCCTGCTCGCCAGCATGATCACCAATCCTATCATCAAGATATCAAATGCGATAGATAAACTGGCCAGTCTTGATATGACGGAGAATCCCGAACTGGAGGGCTTAAGCAAACGTAAGGATGAGAACGGTGTGATGGCCAAGGGTATGTCGGGCCTTGAGAAAGCTCTTTCCGAGGTGATAATCACTCTTAAGGCGCAGGCCGATAATGTCAGACTTGCATCCGAGACTCTTGAATCGGGTACCAATGAGACTACCATTACCATGGAGCAGGTTGAACTGGCTGTGTCCGAGATATCCACCGGTGCCACATCACAGGCTGATGAAACACAGAAGGCTACCGAAGATGTCATTCTGATGGGTAATCTGGTTGAAGAGAACGGACAGGAACTCCAGAATCTGGTAGAAGTTGCCAGAGGCATGCGCAATGCATCCGGAGAAGCACAGGAGACACTTCGTATCCTTGAGGATATCAACCGCAGAGCAGTTGATTCTATCGGAGTCATAGCAGAGCAGACCAAGACAACGAATACATCGGCTCAGAAGATCCGTGAGGCTACCAGCCTGATCACAGCTATAGCCGAAGAGACCAACCTGCTGTCACTCAATGCTTCGATAGAGGCTGCCAGAGCCGGAGAACAGGGCCGCGGATTTGCCGTAGTTGCCGGACAGATACAGAAGCTGGCAGAGCAGTCCAATGAATCGGCTCAGCAGATCGAGGCTATCATCGATGTACTGCTGTCAGATTCACAGAAGGCTGTTGAGACTATGGGTGATGTTCAGAACATCATGAACGAGCAGAACGAAAACGTCCTTCAGACAGAGCAGAAGTTCGGAGAGGTTGCCGACGGCATATCAGCATCGATCGACAGTATAAGGCTCATCAGAGATAAGTCCGACGAACTTGATAAGGCACGTATAGAAGTAGTTGATATAGTTCAGAATCTGACTGCCATTGCTGAAGAGAATGCAGCGAGCACTCAGGAGACATCCAATTCCGCTACCCAGGTTACGAGCATCGTAGCGAGCATCTCAGAGAAGGCACAGGAGCTCAAGGGAATAGCAGATGAACTGGATGATAACATGAGCAGATTCAAGGTGTGAGTTCCTTCCAGCCCGAACTGCTCATCAGATCATAGTCCGAAGTGATGAACAGCGCTTCCGTATCTTCAAGATTCTCGATCAGATCCATACCGCGGTCTGTACCGAGCAGGAGACAGAGAGTGGACAGTGCGTCAGCTTCGACAGATGAATCAGAGATCACGGTTACCCCGATGACACCGGTGTCAGCGGGGTAACCTGTTTTAGTATCCAGGATGTGGTGGTATATCCGCCCGTCCACCGTGAAATATCTCTCATAGGTACCGGATGACACTACTGACATGCCGTCTGCGACCGGAGTTACGGCTATGGATTCACCACGGCCGGCAAAAGGCTTCTGTATTCCGACACGGAAATCTCCTCCGTCCGGACGCCGGCCTATAACTTCTATGTTACCGCCCAGATCTATCATGGCGCTCTTTACTCCCAGACTTCTGAGTTCGTCTTCGAGTCTGTCGGCCACATATCCTTTGGCGATGAAACCGAGTGTGATGCAGGCTTCGGGGTCTGAGAGTGTGACCTTGCGGTCATCGACCGTTACACATCCGTGATCGATATGTGTCAGTGTTTCCGTGATATCTTTTTGGGCAGGTATGACCGGGGTGCCGGTATCTGACAGATTATCGATATCCCACAGATCACATAGTCCGCCTATCGTCAGATCCAGCACTCCATCCGACATTTCGGAGTACCGGATGGCAGTCTGTAAGAGCACTGCGGTCTCCGTATCTACGGTCACGGGAAAGGTATCGCTGTGGTTGATGCGCCATATATCCGAACCTTCTACGGTCGGAGACAGGAGTGACTCGTAATGCTCACACATGGACATGCACTCATCAAGAATGGGATCTGATGATCCTTCATAATCATATAAGGTTATGGTCACGACCGTATCAAAATAAAGACCGGAGCGTGATACGGGGGTATCGGCGGCGGCAGGCCCCGAACATGCGCTCAGAACTGCTGCCAGGGTTACGGCAGTGACAGCAGACAGGCTTTTTATGAATTTACGGTGCATCGGGCCGGCCGGTGTACGTGGATGCATATGATTTATCCTTCCATACCGTATGTGGTATAATCTTCGCGTAGCGATCATTTCTAACCATATCACAATACCATGAAATTACAACACGATGACGACGAATACAGCGGACTTAGCGTGAGGATGCCGGTTATCATACTGGGGGCATCTCTTTCGATATTCTTCATCCTGGCACTGGTGCTGGCTACCAACAACTCCAAGAAGAAGCCGCATGCCTATACGGCGACGGCACCCCTTGAGGAATCGGCTTCCCAGGCACAGGATGGGGAACCTGTGGATACACTGCGCGCGGATGACCTGAATTTCTGGGATATGTATCAGTACGGTGACGAAACCGATGTCATCGATCAGCCGGGGGGCGATAACACATCTCGCAAGGACATACTCGAACAGAAAGAATCCGATATGAGGAAAGCCGAGGAGGAAGCGGCGGAAGCTGCTGCCAAGGCCGCCGCGGAGAATGCCGATCCGGCAACTGACGGTAAGCATACGATGGTCACTCATATAGACGGTACCACAGAGTGGCTTCCCATCAATTCATCGCTTAAGCTGAATACTTACGAGAATACACAGTTCCAGAGTCAGAACGGGATCATGGGATACTACGTGAACGGGAGACGCGTGACCAAAACAGGAGTGGACATCTCACAATACACCACTTCCATCGACTGGACCGCTCTGGCCAGACAGGCTGATTATGTGATGATCAGGGTGGGTGCCAGAGGCTATGATACCGGTAATATCATCGCAGATACCAAGTTTATCGAGAATGTGACACAGGCTGCCAAAGCCGGTATTCCTTTCGGTGTGTATTTCTCGTCACAGGCCATCAATGAAACCGAGGCCAAGGAGGAAGCCACCTATGTGATGACTCAGCTGGCTGCGGCCCAGAGTGCCGTTGCGGGTCTGGGACTGTCGACTGCACAGACAAATAATAATACCTCGAATAATACTTCCAATACTGCTACCGCAAATACGACGACCACCCAGAATACGACGACCGTTCCGCAGACTCTCCAGCAGAAACTCAAAGGAATGGGCCTGGAGACCGATCCCGCCAAGTACGGGACAACAACCTCCGTAAAGGATACCTCGGGAAATACGACGACTACCGTTGTGGACAGCAAGGGCAATACTACCGTGACCGTAAACGATGCGGAAGGAAAGCAGATCAGCAGGAAGACCGTGAATCTCGATCCATACGGTAATGTCACGACGGTTACGACAGATGCGGACGGGACGGAGCACGTGGTGACCGAGAAAGTGAGTGAGGCTGCAGTCGTTGCCGATCCCAATACGAATAATACCGGCACTGCGACCACTACCACAACTGTGACCACAGCCAGCCCTCAGTTCAAACTCGCTTATCCCGTAGCGATAGAGATGCACCTGATCACCAATGATATATCCAGGATCGAGGGCATAGACAAGACGGCCCGCACCGGCGTGCTGACTGCGTTCTGTAATCTGATAGAGACCGGCGGATATAATGCGATGGTCGCTGCCAATAAGGAGTTTCTGCTGTGCCAGGTGAATCCGGCTCCATTGAGCAAATATGAGATCTGGATGGCGAATGAGGGCAATCTGCCGGATTATCCTTATCTGATGAGCATGTGGAAATATAACACCCGCGGCAAGCTCATAACCGGACTGACCGGAGACTATGGCGTGAGTGTCGGATTCATAGATTACGCTGCGAGATAGGATACTTAGTGATACCGCGTGATACGGGCACGGCGGTATAGATGTCTGCATAGGATTTGGGTGAGAGCCCGTCTATATAATTCATCGGGAATTGGCGTGATAAACCCGATTCCAGTAGGATGTCGGCCGCTTTGTTATAGGCTACGGCCGCTTCTATCGCCGAGTCATATGTTCCCACATTCAGATAACCGTTAACATGTATGCGGACCGAATATCTGCCGTCCTCATCCATGCGCACTCCGTGATATGGATTGATGACCCTGATATTGACATATTGCATATCCTGGGGATTGCCGTTTATGAATACATAATCGCGGCCTGCAACTGCATGACTGCGGATCCCGTAGCGCGAGAGTATATTGATCTGAGAACCGTAGTCAGCCACGAAGTGGTGTCCGCCTCTGCGCTGGATCCTGTGTGCTGAGTAATAGAACAGATCCTCGCTTGAGAATATGAAGAAATCGTGAGGAGCAAAATAATAATAGAAAAGCCTCGGACGTACATAGATGGGATTGGGGATATATACTCCGTTATCCCGGAAATTGCACAACACTACCCACTTATCGAAGTTCAGGCGAGCACGGGGATCATATGATCCTATACCGGGATCTCCCGTCTCATCCGTACCGGCGTAGTGGAGCAGATCAAGTGCTTCGAGATATGCCTCATGGGCATCTGCGGCAGACGGATAACTGCCCAGAGAGATATGTTTGTTCCTGTATGTGACCGAAGCACGGTAGTATCTGCTTCCGTCTTTGCGTACGGCGGGGTATACGCCCGGTAACTGATCGCTGTTCATGCGTTGATTGTATCATACGGCGTGTGGTATAGTATAGGTTATCTGCGGGCGGGAACGTCCCTGATATATTAATGAATGATTATGGAGAGAGATTATGACTGATGTTACATACAGCTCAACGAGAGGTGCCGGCGAGCCCTTGACCGCTTCACAGGCCATACTTAACGGACTGGCTTCTGACGGCGGCTTATACGTGCCGGATCATATACCGGCGCTGAGCACCGATCTGGATGCTCTTGCCCGCATGGATTACAGGCATGTGGCTTTTGAGATCCTGCGTTTGTATCTGACAGATTACACCGATGATGAGCTCCGTCATTGCATAGATGCGGCTTATGATGAGAAGTTTGATACCGAGGAGATCGCACCGATGGCAGAAGCTGCGGATGCATATTTTCTGGAACTGTATCACGGAGCTACCATAGCATTTAAGGATATGGCTTTAAGCATCCTGCCTCATCTGATGACTACTGCCGCCCGTAAGAATAATGTCGACAGCGAGATAGTTATCCTTACAGCTACAAGCGGCGATACGGGCAAGGCAGCGCTGGCCGGATTTGCATCCGTTCCCGGAACCAGGATCATCGTCTTTTATCCCAAGGACGGTGTGAGCCCTATACAGAAACAGCAGATGGTCACCCAGCAGGGAGACAATACCTTTGTCGTAGGTATCAACGGCAATTTCGATAATGCACAGACGGGTGTAAAGAAGCTTTTTGCCGATGAGGAACTTCGCGGATGGATGGATGAACACGGCATGAGATTCTCATCTGCCAATTCCATCAATATAGGCCGTCTGGTTCCGCAGATCGTTTACTATGTATATGCTTATACGAGACTGCTCAAAGAGGAGAGGATCAAAAAGGGCGATCCGATAAATGTAGTTGTACCTACCGGTAACTTCGGAAACATCCTGGCGGCTTACTACGCCGGACAGATGGGGCTTCCGATCGCGAAACTCATCTGTGCGTCAAATGAGAATAAGGTTCTTTATGATTTCTTTTCCACGGGAACATATGACAGGAACAGAGAGTTCATACTGACATCATCTCCCTCTATGGATATCCTCATATCCAGTAACCTGGAACGTCTTATATATCATATATGCGGAAATGATGCATCCAGATGCAGGACGCTGATGGATCTGCTGTCCAGAACGGGACGGTATGATATCACCGATGATATGAGAGAGCAGCTGGCGCCTTTTGCCGGAGGTTTCTGTGACGAGGAACTCACTCTGAATACCATCAGGGATATATATGAATCATGCGGATATCTGATCGATCCTCATACGGCAGTGGCAGCAGGCGTATACAGATCATATCGTATGAAGAGCAGAGATAAGACTCCTACGGTGATAGCTTCCACGGCGAGCCCTTATAAGTTCACCGGCAGCGTGCTTCGTGCGATCGATCCCGGATATGAGTCGGCTGATGATTTTGACAAGGCTGACAGGTTGTATGAACTGAGTAAGATCTCCATTCCCAAAGCGGTCAGTGAGATCAGAACAGCTCCGATCCTTCATAAAACGATATGTGAAGTGGATGAAATGGAGAAAACGGTTAAAGATTTTCTTAGCAGGTGACAGGTATGGATTTCAGTATTTTTGATATTCTGGTTACGGTCTGCGGACTGTATATGGCATATTGCGCGGTTATGATGAAGACAAAGGGCAGGATCAACTCGGGTGTGGTGATGAGCAGAAGCCTGGATGAGAGCCAGCTCAAGGATAAGGAAGGGTTCATCAATTATCTGTGGTGGAAACTTCTGGCTGTGGGGCTGCTGTGTGCCGCTTCGGGTATATTCAATATGACTTACAGCAAATACGCTGCATCATCCACACAGTATATGATCATCCAGTTGATAATCAATGCCGTATTCTTTATACTCCTGATAATATATGGCCTGATAGTAGTGAAAGCCCAGAAGAAATACATGAAGTGAGAGTACGGATCAAAGCTGATCAGAACAGATTGGACAGAACATCGAGAGCATTGAACGGTTGATCCGTTCCATGCTCTTCGTCATATTTCTCAAAGAAATTCTCCAGTTCCTTAAGCATATCCGGACGCGTGATGGTCTTGAGCAGGTATCCCTGAGGGTGCAGGTCAAGGACTTTCTGTACGCTTTCACGGTCTCCTTTACTGGTCAGGAATATGACCGGGATATTGGCATTGGACGCATCGGCACGGATCATCTCGAGCAATTTGGGGCCGGAACATACCGGCATCTCATAGTCGAGCAGTATCAGGTCCGGCGTGTTGGTAGCCAGATAGGAGATCGCGTTTGTAGCGGAGTTGACCATTATGACTTTATAGACCGGATCGAGCCATGTACGGATCGCATGCAGGAATGTTCCCGAATCATCGACTACAAGGATGGTTTTGCGGTTGACATTCTCCACAACATCCTCAAATGTTGCGGTAACCTTGTCAATAACGTCTCTGGTGTTGATGGGGCGCTCGAACCTGGCTATGATGGCCGTATCCGTCAGGATCTCCATGCAGTCATCTATGTCATTGGGCATACCCATGATCATACATTTTTTGTCGTTGAAACAGGCCTGATCTTTCAGATAGACGAACACCGGCGTGTGATGGTACGCCGTGCCCTTCTCGATATTGATGAAGATACAGTCGTATCTGTCTATTACAGCCGACAGCTCATCCACGTCAAATCCTGCAGTACCGCATACAAAATCCGCTTTTTTAAGGGCGGTGATTATGGCGTTGGTAAGGAAACTGGATGATTCCTGAACGAACAGGATGCCTTTATCCATTGGGGACCTCACATTTCATAGGTGTTGATCGGAATTCTCTATTACTAAATTATATAAAAAAATCTCCGATCAATCAAACTTTTTGACAATATGAACAAAAAAACGATATATAACGAAAAAAAAGTGGTAAAATATTCCCTAAGCGATTGTATGTCATGTTACATAGCCAGTTTACAAGGAGGTGACCGATATGGAACCTGTTAATATCAATCAGATACAGACTTCTATGCAGATGGGTGCTGTACATCGCGCTCAGACTATAGGGAATGCCGATAAACAGCCTGAAACCCGTGAGAATACTGCATACAAGGCTTCCGATGCAGCCAAGGCGGCGAGTCAGGCTGAAGATGCGGCAGCCAAAGGCGTATACGGCGATGTGCTGGATATATCTGAGGACGGAGACACCGTGACTGCCAGACCTGAGGCACTTCAGAAGCTCGAGGACGGCATGGTCACTCTTAAACCTGCCGGAGATGATGAGAAGAGTGTGACCGAGATGGAGACCGAGTCGGCAGAGAAGAGAGCCGAACTCATAAAAGAACGTCAGGAAAAGGCTGAGGAGGCAAGCGAAGCACGTCAGGCCATGCGGGAGGAACGTGAAGCCGAAGCGGAAGCCAAGGCTGCCGAGACTACGGCAGAGTATAATTCTCTCAGCGGCTATCCCGATAATATGGTAGATACTCTGTACAGACAGGGTAAGATCGACAGCCGTACATATAATGCCGAAGTTGACCGCAGAGAAAGACTGGATGAGATCCGCGGTACAGGTGAGCAGGATCAGGCCGGAGAGCGCATTGAAGACGATAACGAATTCAATGCCGAGATGACCGGTGCCATAGCGCAGGGAGAGCAGGAGAATCGTGAGACCGAGGCTCTCTTTACCGCAGCTGAGAACGGTCGTATAGATATCGCCAAGGATATCTTTACCGATACAGACAAAAACTAATGGAGGTTTTGAAACATGAGTTCATCAACATCCAAGAAAAAGAGCAGTAAAGGATTTCTGGACAGTGTCAAGACCAAACTGACTCTGATCATCGTGGCTATCATGGCCATCCCCATGATCGTAGCTATCATAGTGAGCTACAGTTCATCTCACAAAGAGGCCATTCAGAACATGGATAACCTGAATGTGGCTCAGGTTAATCTTGTCGAGCATGAATTCGGTACGGTGGTCAAAGAAAACCGTCGCATGATAGAGACAGTAGCTGCATCCACGGTTGTAAGAGATACTCTTGCCGGAACCGTTACTCCCGAAGAGTGTGCAGCATGGCTTGCAAGAGCTGATGCGGCTTACGGAGACGGCAACGGAATGGTCATCACCGGACCCGATGGTATGCAGGTAGCCAGAGCCAGCGGTGATCTGGTAGACGTTTCGACCAGAGAGTACTTCACTTCCTGCCGCGATACCAAGGCATTCTGCGTATCCGATCAGAATATCAGCAAGACTACAGGTAAGAGAATATGTACATTTATAGCTCCCGTTCTTGATGATGACGGAAATTTCATCGGTGCCGTTCAGAGAAACTACAATCTGACCGACTTTACCGATCTTGTTAAGGATGGAGTCGTATATGCAACTCAGGATATCTTTATCGGAGATAACAACGGTGATCTGATCGCTCATACATCCATGGATCTGGAGACAGGCGAGGCGGTTAACTTCAGCACTCAGGCATGGTATGGAGATTCCAGAAATGATCCTGAAGCAGCAGGAAGTTATGATTCCAGCTTCAACGGAGGCGACTGGGTTATATCTTATCAGCGTGAGCCCCTCACAGGCTGGGTTACTGTTGTAGCTACAAACAAGGGTGATGCGCTCGCCGGTGCGAATAAGATGATCCGTATCATCATCATCGTCGGCATCCTGATGATAGTTGGTGCAGCGGCTATTTCCGTTTTCCTGGCTTCCTCATTTACGAAACCCATTGTTGCAGTTAACAAATCCATAGATAAGCTCTCGAACGGTGAGTTTGAGAAGCTTACCGATCCCGGACTTGTCAAGCGTAAGGATGAATTCGGAGATATCGTTAATAATATCAATACACTGAATGATAAGCTCACAAGCGTAGTGACCGATATGAAGTCAGCTATGGCCGAACTGGGTGAATCTTCACATCTGCTTGCAGAGAGTGCCGATCAGATCAGCCAGACTACGGATGATGTATCCGAGGCAGTTCAGGAGATTGCAAAGGGTGCTACCGATCAGGCAGACACCATCCAGCGTGCATCCGAGAATATGGGTATGCTCTCCGATGCGATCCAGGAAGTTGCCAATAACGCCGAAGGTCTTGCAACCACAGCTTCATCCATGAGTGACCAGAGCCAGTCATCTGCAGGCGCCATCAGTGATCTTGCAGAGAATATGGAAGCTATGAGCCGTGCCATGGATGAGATCAGTGAGGGCATGAATGCTACCAACGCAGCAGTTCAGAGTGTTAACGAGAGAGTTGACGGTATCACATCCATCGCCAGCCAGACCAACCTGCTCGCTCTTAATGCTTCGATCGAGGCAGCCAGAGCCGGTGAGGCAGGACGTGGTTTCGCAGTCGTTGCCGAGGAGATCGGCAAGCTGGCTACAGAGTCCGCTCAGACTGCAGATGAGATCCGTGCAGAGATGGAGAAACTTCTCAAGCAGTCTCAGAACGCTATAGGCAAGACCAAGGAAGTTACGGATATTACAGAAAACGTGAACGTAGTACTTCAGAATACCGTTGCACAGATCAACGAACTGATCGGCGGAGTAGGAAGCACCGTGGACGGTGTTACCACCATATCCGGTCTGTCACAGGAGAGTGCAGCCAGCAAGTCCATCATCGTGGATGCCATGGATTCCCTCTCTGCCATATCCGAGGAGAATGCAGCATCTACTCAGCAGACCTCCGCTTCCATGGAAGAGCTCAATGCTACGGTTAACGTACTGTCACAGTCCGCTTCCGATCTGAATGAACTGGCTAAGAAACTCGATCAGGAGCTTGGTTTCTTCAAGATCTGACCGCGTAATCTGACCGGTTGTTACCGTCAGTAGTGTAGTGTGTTTTGATCCGCATGTTGCGGGGCCGATCCGGCTCCCGCAACATGCGGATTTTCTTTTTGTCCAACTTGTATAGTACAGTACGGCGTGATATAATTTTCTTTGTATATTTGTCCTTATATACGTGCATTGAATACTGAAGATTAAAAGGAGAGATAATATGAAACAGAAAAATGGTGGTTTGAATCTGTTGCCAGTCCTTTTGATTATGGGACTGGCACCTTTAGTTGTAACGGCACTCATCATAGGGATATTATCATGCCGGGAACTGTCGACCAACATGGAGGAGGATGTGTACAAGGCATTGAGAGTTGCCGCCGAGGGCCAGAGACAGTATTTCGAGTATGACCTTCAAAACGGCGGGGCTTTTGAGTATGAAGATGACCATGTATATGTTGATTCACTCCAGTCAGACGGCGTAGAGCTTACTCTGTTCGAAGGCGATACACGCTTTATGACTTCACTTCGCAAGGATAACGGTGAGCGTAACGAGGGATCTCAGGCAGCCGCAGATATATGGGCAACCGTTAAGGCCGGCAACGAATATCACGCAGACGGAGTGAATATAGGAGGAAAAGAATACTATGTATGTTATGTACCGGTGAAGGATTCCTCCGGTACCGTAGTAGGTATGTCATTCGCCGGAGAAGCAGAGGAGAAAGTTACATCTGCGATCAACAAAGTCGTCAGGATAGTGGTCATAGTTGCTGTTCTGATAGTAATACTTTGTGCGGTACTGGTATTCTTTGTGGCAACTGCTATCAGGAAGCCCATCGGTTTGGTGGCTGAAGCTACAGGTCATATGGCACAGGGTGATCTGACAAAACCTCTGCAGGCAACATCATTTATTTCCGAAGTGAGTGATGTTATTGGTTCTGTTAATACACTTCAGGGCAACATGACCGAAGTGATCGGACGTGTAACCAGCGGTGCCGGGACCATTAACTCCGCGATGGGTGAAGTTAATGAGGCCACCGATACATGTAACTCCGCAGCAGACGGTATCACAGGTGCTATCACGGAGCTTTCCAAGGGCTCCATGGAGATGGCAGAGTCCGTACAGAATATCGCCGGCAGCATGACTGAGATGGGCGAGGGTATTGATGAGGTAGCAGAGCTTGCCGAGACGACCAGCTCAGTGGTCGTAGCAGCCAGGGATGCATCAGAGCAGGCTAAGGTTAAACTGGATGATCTGATGAATACAAATGCGAAGACCGTACAGATATCCGATGAAGTAGCAGCGGGTATCACGGAATCCAACGAAGCCGTAGAGAATATCCGTACCGCGGCAGAGACCATAGCTTCCATCGCAAGCCAGACGAATCTGCTTGCTCTCAACGCTTCCATCGAGGCAGCCAGAGCAGGCGAAGCAGGTAAGGGTTTCGCTGTAGTCGCAGACAATATCAAGAACCTGGCAGCTCAGTCTGATGAGTCTGCAGGTGAGATCCAGACCGTCATAGCCGACATCATAGCCAAGTCTGCACGTAACGTATCTCTCGCAGAGCAGATCAAAGAGGCTGTATCGAACGAAGGCAGTGTGCTCATAGAAGTCGGTCAGGGCTTCGAGCAGGTAGAGCAGAGTATCGAGCAGGCTACCGACGCCATGAGACAGGTTACCGATAAGGTTGAGATGATCAACACCGGCAAAGACAGAGTTCTGGACGAGATCTCCACCCTGTCATCCATATCCGAAGAGAATGCAGCCTCCACTCAGGAGACCAATGCCTCCATGCAGGAGATGGCTGCGAACATCGCCATGATCCAGAATGAGACATCAAGTACGAAGTCACATTCGGACGAGCTTCAATCGGCAGTTGAGTTCTTCAAGATTTAATCTTTTGTTCAATGTTTTAATATAATCTTAAGGGGGCCTGTCCTTGTGGGACGGGCTCCTTTTTGGTATCATATCCATATGTGTTTTCTGATGAACGGAGTATTAGGATATGAGTGAATTTGAGAAGAGATTCGGCAGATATGCTCTCAGGAATCTGCCGCTTATCATGATCATATGTTATGCGGTCGGATACGCGATCAGATATATCAATCCCGATTTTCTGATGTATCTGAATCTGGACCCTTATAAGATCATTCACGGACAGATATGGCGCATCGTCACATGGCTTCTGGTCCCGCCGAATGACAATAACATATTCTGGGTCATCATCATGCTTTTCTGCTATTATTCCATAGGTGTGAGTCTTGAGAGGACCTGGGGGACCTACAAGTATAATGTCTATATATTCTCCGGGATCGGACTGACTCTGCTCGGTGCTTTTCTGACAATGGGCATAGCGTATATAGCGGGCGGCGGTCTGGTGGCTGCGGTATATTCTCAGATGGTGGCTGCGGTATTCAGCACATACTATATCAATATGTCCATTCTGCTGGCATTCGCAATGACTTTCCCGGATGCGATGTTTCTGTTCATGTTCTTTATCCCTGTCAAAGCCAAGTGGATGGCGATCCTGTATCTGGTCATCCTGGCGATACAGTTCGTGACCGGGGGCCTGTTCGTGAAGGTGGCATTGGGAATGGCACTTCTGAATTTTGCAATATTCTATTTCCGTAACAGACGCGGCCTGGGTGTACGCCCCGTACAGATGCGTCGCAGGCAAGCGGTGAGAACACCGGCTGCGGGAAGGGACTTAAGCCGTTCCTCCGGTCGTGTTACCAGACATAAGTGTGCGATATGCGGACGTACAGAAGAGGATGCACCGGATATGCAGTTCAGATTCTGTACCAAGTGTGAAGGAAATTATGAGTACTGTGAGGAGCACCTCTATACACATACTCATGTGAGGATGAGCTGATGGACAGAGAAGCCAGGTTTACTCAGATCCTGAAGGAATTGACTCTCCGCGGCCGCGACGAAGGGGGATTTCTGGAGGCAGGCACGGTTGATGAAGCGCTTGCACCCCTAGAACTGGCTCCCGACCAGGTGGAGATGGTATATGATTACCTGCGCAAGAATCATATCGGCGTGGGTGAACCGCTTCGTGATGAGGACTATCTGGAATCAGAGGAGATAGATTATCTCAATATGTATCTGGAGGAACTGAAAGCTCTGCCGGACTACTCCGACGGAGAGAAGGAAGCCGCGACTCTCTCAGCCATGGCCGGTGATACCGGAGCGCAGAGCAGGCTTGTGGAGATGCATCTTCCAAACGTCGTAGAGATAGCAAAGCTTTATGCAGGGCAGGGAGTGTTCCTGGAGGATCTGATCGGAGAAGGGAATGTGGCGCTCAGTCTGGGCGTGACGATGCTGGGGGCACTCGAGCACCAGAGCGAGGCGGACGGTATGCTGACCCGCATGATCATGGACGGAATGGAAGAGTATATAGCTGCCGCTGCAGAGCAGAGCAGACAGGATGAGAAGACGCTTAAGTCCGTGAACGAAGTGGCTGCCAAAGCATCAGAAATGGCAGGGGAACTCAGGCGTAAAGTAACAGTGGAAGAACTGATGCGTGAGACCGGAATGAGCCGTAAAGCCATAGAACGTGCGATAGTATTCAGCGGCGGCAAGATCGATGATATAGAAACGGGAAACAACTCCTGACAGTTCATATGGCACGATTTATAGATACACTTTCTGACAAAACCACATATGCGGATTACAAGTATGTCATGCAGGATTCCGGTAGCTACAGTTTCGGAGCAAAGTATACATATGCCGAGCTGATCGGGGATGTGATGGCACCCTTTAAGTTTAAGGCGGTGATAGAGCATTATATAGCCAAGGACACGGATCCGGAGACATCTATAGAGAGCCATCTGTATTATCTTACGCCGGATATGTTCTCGGCCAGAACTCTCACGGAACTCAAGGCAAAGGTCAAGATAGGTATCTTAGAACCCGTGAAGTCGATCTTTGGTAAAAGCAAAGGCACGGCATACAGGGTACGGGTCATTTCCGTTGAAGATCTCATGGAGATGGATGTCGATACAAAAAAGAGAAAAAATATAGCGGTCATGGAACTCATAGTGTCCAAACTGGCACTTATGAGTTTCACCGTATGAAAGACGAGGAACAGGATGAAAAAAGAAGAGCAGCTGGAGAAACTTAAAGACCTGAAAGGATATACGATCCTGGAGTCACGTGATATACCCGACCTGGATTCGCTGGGAGTGATACTGACACATGATAAGACGGGTGCACGTGTTACCCTCCTTATCAATGACGATGATAACAAGGTATTCTGTATAGGTTTCAGGACGCCTCCGACAGACTCTACCGGAGTGGCACATATACTGGAGCACAGTGTGCTGTGCGGATCGGATAAGTATCCCGTCAAGGATCCGTTTATCGAACTCGCCAAAGGAAGCCTTAATACATTCCTGAATGCGATGACATTTCCCGATAAGACCATTTATCCGGTTGCCAGCTGCAACGAAAAGGACTTCGAGAATCTGACCGACGTCTATCTCGATGCGGTATTCCATCCGAATATCTACCGTGAGGAGAAGATATTCCGCCAGGAAGGATGGCATTATGAATTAGAGGAGCCCGATGGCGAGCTGAAGATCAACGGAGTCGTATATAACGAGATGAAGGGTGCCTTTTCTTCGCCGGATGATGTGGTCAGCCGGGAGATCATGGCAGGCCTGTTCCCCGACACTCCCTACGGTGTGGAGTCCGGCGGACACCCGGATAATATTCCGGACCTGACATATGAGGATTTTCTGGATTTCCACAGCAGATACTATCATCCCTCCAACAGCTATATCTATCTCTACGGTGATTGCGATATGGCGGAGAGGCTGGAATATATAGACAGGGATTATCTGTCTCATTACGAGAGACTTGAAATAGATTCATCCATCGGGATACAGAAGGCTTTTGATACCGTTTCTCATGTGGAAAAGGAGTATCCCATAGCGGAATCGGCATCCGAAGAGGAGCACACTTATCTGACATATTCGATGGTAGTGTCCGGTGATAACTTAAATCCCGAGGAATACATCGCATTTGATGTGCTTGATTATGCACTGTGTTCCACTCCGGGAGCCCCCGTCAAAAAGGCACTTATCGATGCGGGTATAGGTAAGGATGTATACAGTGATTACACCAACAGCATCTGTCAGCCGTACTTCTCCTTTATAGCGAAGGATACGGATATGGACAGATTGGATGAGTTCACTTCCATCATAGAAGATACACTAAAATGTCAGGCAGACGGAAAGCTGGATCATGAATCACTGATGGCGGCTCTCAATCTGTTTGAATTCAAATACAGGGAGGCTGATTTTGGGTCATATCCCAAGGGACTCATGTTTGGCATACAGATGCTGGACAGCTGGCTCTATGATGATACGAAGCCTTTTGTGCATATCGTTTCCAATGATGTATATGCTTCTCTCAAAGCAAAAGTCGATACCGGATATTACGAAGGACTCATACGTGACCGTATCCTTAACAACAAACACAAGGTCATACTTGCTGTCCGTCCCGTGAAGGGGCTCACGACTATCAAGGACAAACAGCTTGCCGGTAAGCTGGAGTCATACAGGCAGTCTATGTCCGAAGATGAGAGAAAAGCCGTGGCTGATGCTACTCATGCGCTTGCCGATTATCAGGAGTCCGAGGACAGCCCCGAGGCTCTGGCTACCATACCGATGCTCAGACGTGAAGACATGCGCAGGGAAGCCAACAGATTCATTTGGGAAAGACGTGATATAGGAGACATTCCATGTATCTATCATAATATCCAGACCAACGGAATAGGCTATATCAGATTCATTTTCGATACCGGCAATGTGAAGCCGGATGAGTGGATATATCTCGGACTGCTCAAGTCCGTGATGGGCCTGATGGATACCGCGGATCATACATACGCAGAACTGTTCAAGGAGATCAGTTTAAAGACCGGCGGTATAGTACCTGTGACCAACCTTTACACCAACGCGGTTGATACAGACAGATACCGGATCACATACGAGATCAAGGCGAAGACACTGTTTGACAGGATGCCTGATGCGATCCGCCTGATGACCGAGATGATGCTCACGACGAAGTACGACGACAAAAACAGGCTTCATGAACTTATAGATGAGGTCATGTCACGCATGCAGTCATCGATGATATCGGGCGGCCATTCTCTGGCTGCGGCCACAGCGGCTTCTCAGTACTCTGAACCCGATGCGACCATGAACATGATGAACGGGATTCCGTTCCTGCGCATGCTCGAGAGCCTGAATGCCGATTATGACGGCCATTTTGAGTATGTGGCTGATAAGCTTAAATCCCTGTGCGTATCGGTTTTCCGTCCGGAGAATCTGACACTTGACTATACGGGATCAGAGGAATCATTTGCAGCATTTGCGGATCTGGTGAGGAACCTTAAGTCCGAACTGTATACGAAACCCGTGGATGTTCCGGGCGGGAAAGTCAGTCCCGTTTCCGGAAGCAGGGCATTTACTTCCGCGTCTCAGGTTCAGTATGTTGCCAGAAGCGGAAGCTTCGCAGATGCGGGGCTTAAATACACTGGTGCTCTCAAAGCACTGAAGGTGATGATGGGATATGATTACCTCTGGACGCAGGTGAGGGTTCGCGGCGGTGCATACGGCTGCATGAGCGCGTTCAGCCCGTCCGGCAAGGGGTACTTCGTATCATACAGGGATCCGAATCTGCGCCGTACGGTGGGAGTATTTGAAGGAGCCGCAGACTATGTGAGAAACTTCGATGCGGATGAGCGTACCATGACTCAGTATATCATCGGAGCCATAGCCGATCTGGATGTACCGTTGACACCTCAGGGCAAGGGAGCCTTCGGACTGTCCGCATACATGACGGATCTGACCATGGATATCCTCCAGAGAGAGAGGGACGAACTGCTGGCAACTACTCCGGAGACTATCAGGTCGCTTGGGGCATACATAGATGCTATAATGGATACAGGTGCGTACTGTGTTGTAGGCGGGGAGGAAGCCATACAGGAATGCGCCGGTGATTTTGGATCTATAGAACCTTTATTCAATGAATGATCTGATCTGAATACGGGCACGGGAGGTTTTTATGAAAAAGACAATGAATGACAGGATTGGAAGACTGATATCCTTATCTGCAGTGATCATGATCGTGACTGCCATACTTGCCGGATGCGGAAGCAGCAATAGCAGCACCAAATATGACGGTGCAGATTACTCGGGCAGTGTAGCCGCTGCAGAATCTGCGGCTATGGGTGACTATGCATATGAGGATTACGAATATGCAGATGCTCCGATGGAGGAAGGCTTTGACAACGGTGCGGAGGCAAAGGAAGTCGAAGTTACCGAGGGCGGTGCCAAGACTAACCGTAAGCTGATACGAACCGTCAATATGAACATCGAAACATATGATTTCGATGCGGTGACAGCAACCGTAACGAGCCGTGTATCGGCTCTCGGCGGTTATATCGAGTCCAGTTCGGTTGACGGCAGTTCAACATCCACCGGCAGATCCGCAGATTATACACTGCGCATACCTGCACCTCAGGCGGACAGCTTCATAGCCACCATAGGCGAGAACTCCAATATCACACATCAGTCCGAGAGCATGGAGGATGTGACACTTAAATATGTGGATAACAAGAGCCGTAAGGAATCTCTGCAGGTAGAGTATGACAGACTCGAAGAACTTCTCAAGGAAGCGGATGATATCGAAGAACTCATATACATCGAGAACAGACTGAGTGAAGTCAGATATGAGATAGAGTCCATAGAAGCTCAGCTTCGCAGCTACGATAATCTCGTAGACTATACCACGATATATCTGTATGTCCGGGAGGTTATTGAATATACAGAACCCGAACCTGTTGACTTCTCAGTAGGAGCACGTATCAGCAGGGGATTCAGAGAAGCGGTTGAAAATGTGATCGAATTCCTGGGTGATCTGCTGGTATTTATTGTAACAGCTCTTCCTTATCTGATAGTGCTCGCCGTATTCGCACTGATCATATTCCTGATCGTGAAGCTTTGCATGGCAGCTTCACGTAAACACAGGTTAAAGCATCCCAAACCGATGCCTGCTCCCATGCAGATGAATCAGCCCGTACCCACCTTTGTAAACCAGCCCGCAGCACCCGTTCAGCCGCCGGTTGTTCCCGGTGGGGAGCCGGACATGACAGATAAGCCGGAGTGATGAGTGCTATGAGATCGGGTTTCGTAGCTCTGATAGGCAGACCGAATGTCGGCAAATCGACTCTGATGAACAGGCTCATCGGCCAGAAGATAGCTATCACCAGTCATAAGCCTCAGACTACGAGGAACAGGATTAGAACCGTATATACGGATGAACGCGGACAGATAGTCTTTCTGGATACGCCGGGCATTCACAGAGCTCACAATAAGCTGGGCGATTATATGGTCAGCGTTGCGGAGCATACGCTTAACGATGCGGATCTGATACTGTGGCTGGTCGAGCCTGATGTGAAGATAGGTGCCGGAGACAGACATATCATGGAGACACTGGCGGGTGTGAAGACTCCCGTGATCCTGTGTATCAATAAGACAGATACTCTCGCCAGAGATGAGGTGCTGCCGGTGATAGCCGCTTATTCATCGCAGATGGAATTTGCGGAGATCATCCCCGTATCGGCCATGAAAGGCCACGGGTGCCGTGATCTGATCGACACGGTATATAAATACCTGCCCGAAGGTGATCTGTACTATGATGAAGATACCGTGACGGATCAGCCGATGCGCCAGATCACTGCCGAGATAATCCGTGAGAAGGTATTGCGCAGTATGTCCGATGAAGTACCTCACGGTGTGGCGGTCATCATAGACCGTATGGAGTTCAGACAGCGGATAGTAGACATTGATGCGACCATTATATGTGAGAAAGAATCACACAAGGGCATGATCATCGGGAAGCAGGGAGCGATGCTCAAGAAGATCGGTTCCGCTGCGCGTCATGATATAGAAGATATGGTGGAAGGGCAGGTCAACCTGCAGCTGTGGGTCAAGGTCAGAAAAGACTGGCGTGATTCGGATACGCTGCTTAAGAATTTCGGATACGATCCCAAGAGTATAAATGAGTGATTATACAGAACTCACCGGTATGATACTTAAGACTTCTCCTGTCGGGGATTATAATAAACGCCTGGTGATACTTACCGCACAGGCCGGCAAGATCACGGCATTTGCCAGAGGAGCGCGCAGACAGGGGAATAAGTTCATGGGGACTACGGAGCCTTTCTGTTTCGGCAATTTTAAACTCCTGGAAGGCAGAGATGCCTATACTCTGATCGAAGCCGATATAACCAGGCATTTTGAGGAACTCCGGACGGATTACGATGCTGCCGTACTGGCATCGTATTTTCTGGAGATCGCGGATTATTATACCAGAGAAAACATGGAAGCCTATGAGGAACTGAATCTGATCTATGCTTCCATTCTTGCCCTGATAAGCGGCCGTTTCGATGACCGGCTCATCCGGTGCATATATGAGATCCGGTCACTCGTCATCGCAGGAGAGTTTCCGGGTATGCCGGCCGACAGGCATTACAGTGATACCTGTGTATATACGGTTGAACGTATATGCGGGGCCTCTGTTCATGAACTGTATTCGTTTACGGTATCTGACGAGGTGATCGGCGAACTGACTCATATCTGTGAGCGTCTTATGAAAAACCTGATAGACAGGAAATTCAATTCTGTTAAACTGATGTAGTGGAGAGGGTTATATACATATATGGATGTGATCAATAAGCCGTCAGGCCTGATAGTTATAATGGTAGAAGAGGTGGCACAGTTCACCTCACCGGACATAATTGAAGGTATCGTATGCAGACTCGAAGATTTCGGATATAAATCCGTGATCATGGATCTGCGTCTGTATTCGAGATGGTCCGACAAATGGTTCGACAATGAGGCCATGATGGATGAGCTTCTGTCTTCATACCTTAACGATATCAGCAAACAGAAGATAGACGGCCTGATCTATGTAGCGGCTCATGCAAGGAATGTTACCAAGATCCCGGAGGATTATCCCATCCCTGCGGTAATGATCTATTCCAATGAGATGAATCCGAAGGTTCCCTCGGTCATGCTTGATGATGATATATCTGCGTTTAAAGCTGTCAGATATCTGATCGACAAGGGGCACCGCAAGATCACCATAGCTGCCGGCGAGGCAAATAATATCCATACACAGCAAAGGCTCGAGGGTGCTTACAGGGCACTGGAACTGATAGGTATAACGCGCGAAAAAGCCAGAGTCGTATATGCGGGATGGGTCAGAGAGAGCGGGTACAGAAACGCGGAGGAGATCCTGAAAGACGGTTCCACCGCAATATTCTGTATGTCCGATCGTCAGGCCGGCGGTCTGTATAAATATATGTATGAGCATGGTATCCGCCCCGGCGAAGATATATCCGTGATAGGTTTCGATAATGCCGAACTCTCGCAGTTCCTGATGCCCGGACTCACAACGATGTCTCTGCCGCTCCGTATGATGGGAAATACGTCCGTTAAGCTTCTTATGGGTATGATTAGGGATAACGGGCATTTTGATCCCGAAGATGAGATAGTGAAGCTTCCTTGTCCGATACTTGAACGTAATTCCGTGGCGGTGATCCCGGGGGTTCCTCCGGTCGAGTGACCAAGCTTGGTCTTGCACCCTATGGAGAAATATGATATATAATATGGAGATATTTCGAAATAAGCTCGTAAAGGAGATAAACATGAAGAAGCATATCAAGACACTTAATACCAGAGATCTGAAGAAGAGCAAGGCTACAGGCGGATGCGGCGAGTGCCAGACATCATGCCAGTCAGCGTGCAAGACTTCATGTACCGTAGGTAATCAGACCTGCGAGAAGATGAAGTAAATCCGAAGCGTAACGGCTTTGGATCGTAAACATCGATCATGTTAAGAGTATGCGGGCAGCGATGCACAATCGCTGCTTTGCTGTGTTTATAAAGTATGAATCTGATACATAAATATAAGAATAACGGATACAATATCGTTCTCGATATCAACAGTGGCGCTGTGCATGTTGTTGATGACTGCGTATATGATCTGCTGGACATTACCGATGACCTGCAGGCTAAGTTTGAGCGGTTTTCTGTCATGGACGTGATGGGTGCGGTGAGCCTGGCATGCCAGACGCCGGAGGGCAGTGCAAAGTACTCTGTTTATTCCACTCAGGAGATAGCCGAGTCGGCGGAAGAGATAGTGCAGCTGATCGCCGAGGGCGCGCTGTATACACCGGACACCTACGAGGACAGCCTGGTTGATTACAAAAAGAGACAGACTGTCGTCAAGGCCCTGTGTCTGCATATCTCACATGACTGTAATCTGGCTTGTAAGTACTGTTTTGCCGAAGAAGGCGAGTATCACGGCAGACGTGCGCTGATGACTCCGGAGGTTGGTAAACGTGCACTGGATTTCCTTGTAGAGAATTCGGGAAGCCGCCGTAATCTTGAGGTGGATTTTTTCGGCGGCGAACCGTTGATGAACTGGGACACTGTTACGGAGCTTGTCCGATACGGCAGAAGTCTGGAGGAAAAACACGATAAGCGCTTCAGATTTACACTTACGACCAACGGTACCCTGCTGAAGGATGAGATGTTTGATTTCATCAACGCTGAAATGGATAACGTCGTATTAAGTATCGACGGACGTCGTGAGATCAACGACCTGATGCGTCCTCACCGGGGAGGTCAGGGCAGCTATGATGAGATCGTTCCGAAGTATAAAAAGTTTGTGGATTCCAGAAAGAATAATCCGAACGAGAGGAACTCATACTATGTTCGCGGTACCTATACCCGCAACAATCTGGATTTCGCCGAGGACGTGAAGCATCTTGCGGATCTGGGATTCGATCAGATATCCGTTGAGCCCGTTGTGGCGAAGCCGGAGGATGACTATTCCATCAGGGAAGAGGATATCCCGAAACTGCTGGATGAATACGACAGACTGGCCGGTCTTTATCTGGAATACAGAAGAGCAGGTAAACCTTTTAATTTCTTTCATTTTATGATAGATTTAGAAGGTGGTCCCTGCGTCTATAAGAGACTCTCGGGATGCGGTTCCGGTACCGAATACCTCGCGGTGACTCCGTGGGGAGACCTGTATCCGTGTCACCAGTTTGTAGGCAATGAGGACTTCCTGCTGGGCAATGTGTATGACGGCATATCACGTACGGATATCGTAGATGAGTTCAAATGCTGTAACGTATATGCCAAGCCGGGCTGCAGAGACTGTTTTGCAAGGTTCTATTGCAGCGGCGGATGTGCTGCCAATGCGTATAACTTCAACGGCAGTATCACCGGAGTATATGAAGCCGGCTGTGAGCTCCAGCGTAAGCGCATCGAATGCGCGATCATGATAAAAGCGGCTTTGGCCGATATGCAAGAAGAAGGAGATATGAAAAAATGATGAAGAAGAGGAACGCTGTGATCTATCTGATCGTACTCGTACTTGTTATGTGCGGTCTGGGATACATGGCGGTATTCGGAGTAGGTGCAGACAAGAGCGGTGCGGCATCCAGTATAGATCTGGGTCTGGATCTGGCCGGTGGTGTGAGTATCACCTATCAGGTAGTGGGAGATGAAGCCCCCTCTGCTGCAGATATGGCCGACACGATCTATAAGCTCCAAATGAGAGTAGATAACTATTCTACAGAGGCGCAGGTTTATCAGGAGGGCTCGGACCGTATCAATATAGAGATTCCCGGTGTAAGCGATGCGAACGCGATACTGGAGGAACTCGGTAAGCCCGGATCGCTGGCATTCTATGATAAGGATGGCAACGAGGTCCTGACAGGATCCGATGTTGATACTGCGGCAGCAGGTTCACAGCAGGACAGCATGGGCAACCAGCAGTATGTGGTTCAGCTGACGCTTACTCCCGAAGGTGCACAGAAGTTCGCCGATGCCACAGAGGCAGCCGTAGCGAATCATGATGTCATCTATATAGTATATGACGGACAGACGGTATCCGCTCCGGCAGTACAGGCCAAGATCACTGACGGTAATGCGGTCATCACCGGTATGGAGAGCTTCGAGAAAGCAGATACACTTGCTTCCACTATCCGAATCGGTGGTCTGAAACTTCAGCTTGAGGAACTGCGTTCCAATGTTGTAGGTGCTCAGCTCGGTTCGAGCGCGATCAGGACTTCACTGATAGCAGGTGCCATAGGTCTGGCTTTGGTCATCATCTTCATGATCGTCGTATACAGACTTCCCGGTCTTGCATCGAGCATTGCACTGATCCTTTATACGATGCTTGATGTCATCCTTCTGGATGCTTTTGAGATCACCCTTACACTGCCCGGTATAGCAGGTATCATCCTGTCGATAGGTATGGCGGTGGATGCGAACGTTATCATATTTGCGAGAGTCAAAGAAGAGATAGCCTCCGGCAAGACGGTTTATGAAGCACTTCAGACAGGATTCAAGAAGGCTCTCTCGGCCATCATAGACGGTAATATCACTACACTTATCGCAGCTATCGTGCTTGGATTCATGGGCACCGGTTCCATCAAGGGATTTGCTCAGACCCTGGCACTCGGTATCTTCCTGTCGATGCTGACGGCTCTGTTCGTGACCAGATTCATCATCAGGATATTCTATGCGCTTGGCGCTGAAGATGTTAAATTCTACGGTTCTGCCAAGGAGAAGACTCCTGTAGACTTCCTTTCCAGGAGATTTGTATTCATTGCAGTCTCGGTTGCAGCTATCGTGGCAGGATTTGTAGTGATGGGTATCAACTCATCCGCAGGTAAGAACGCACTCAATTACAGCCTGGAGTTCGTAGGCGGTACGTCCACCACTGTTGACTTCCCTCAGGAGTACACTCTGGATCAGATCGACGATACGATCGTTCCTTATATCGAGGAGATCACCGGAGACGGTAACGTACAGTCAACTAAGGTCGCCGGTTCCAATCAGGTCATCTTCAAGACTCGTACACTCAATGTAAGTGAGAGAGAAGCATTTGAAAACGCTATGGTTGACAACTTCCAGGTGGATAAGTCATCCATAACCGCAGAGAGTATCAGTTCCACGATATCCAACGAGATGAGAGCCGATGCGGTTATAGCTATCGTTGTCGCAGCTGTATGTATGCTGATCTATATCTGGATCAGATTCAGCGACGTGAGATTTGCAGCGAGCTCCGTTCTCGCACTTGTGCATGACGTTTTGGTCGTTCTCGCATTCTATGCTATCGCCAGAGTCAGCGTAGGTAATACGTTCATAGCCTGTATGCTGACAATAGTAGGTTATTCCATCAACGCTACGATCGTTATATTCGACCGTATCAGAGAGAAGATCAAATCCATGCATGATGCTCACGATCCTGTAGAGCTTAAGAGTATGGTCAATGAAGCTGTTACACAGACACTGTCGAGGAGTATATTCACATCCCTGACCACATTCATCATGGTAGCCTGCCTGTATGTGCTCGGTGTCAGCTCTATCAAGGAATTTGCGCTGCCTCTGATGGTAGGTATCCTCTGCGGTACTTATTCATCCATCTGCCTCGCAGGTGCTATGTGGTTCATCTTCCGTACAGTCTTCACCAGAAAAGCAAAGAAGGCATAATAAGCGCGGATTCATGTCTGAATGGTTGATAGCGGCTAAACGAGCCGACTTCAATTCTATAGCGGCCAGATACGGGATCAGTCCCGTTCTGGCCCGTATTATACGCAATCGCGATATCATCACCGATGAAGATATAGATATGTACTTAAACGGTACGCTGGATAATCTGCACGATCCGTCGTCCATGACGGATATGGTCAGGGCATGCTCGCTGATCCAGCAGTATATTTCCGACGGACTGAAGTTCAGGATCATAGGGGATTATGATGTGGACGGGATATGCGCCACATATATCCTCCTGAGGGGGTTGCGTGCCTGCGGTGCATCAGTGGATCATGCCCTTCCTCATCGTATACATGACGGTTACGGTATCAATGATCATCTGATCGATCTGGCACATGATGACGGTGTTGGGGTGATCATTACATGTGATAACGGTATCGCTGCGGATGACCAGATCAGACACGCATACGACCTGGGCATGCATGTGATCGTGACCGATCATCATGAAGTTCCTTTTGATGAAGATGAGGAGACAGGAGAGCGGCTCGAGCTTCTCCCTACGGCAGAGGCGGTAGTTGATCCCCACAGGGAGGATGATCCCTATCCTTATAAGGGAATCTGCGGCGCGGTGGTCGCCTGGAAACTGATCAGTCTGCTCCTGCCTATGTGCGGCATACCGGATGCCGATGCTGATGCTCTGGTCATGGAACTGATCGAAGAAGCCGCACTTGCCACTGTATGTGATGTGATGGAACTGCGTGATGAGAATCGGATCATAGTACGTGAAGGACTTGCACGTATGGCTCACACGCAGAATACGGGATTACGTGCTCTCATGGATGCAGTCGGACTGTCCGGTAAGAAACTGACGTCCTACAGTTACGGGTTCATTCTCGGACCATGTATCAATGCATCCGGACGGATCGACAGCGCGGACAGATCTCTGGAACTGCTTCTGACAGAAGATTCCTATACTGCAGCGCGGATAGCATCGGAACTCAGGGCGTATAATGACGAACGCAAGGCCATGACCGAGGCAGGAATAGCCAGGGCCATAGAGGATATCGAAGGATCCGCACTTAAGGACGACAGAGTTCTGGTAGTGTATCTGCCTGACATACATGAGAGTGTGGCCGGACTCATAGCCGGCAAGCTGCGCGAGAGATATGAAAAACCAACGCTCGTATTTACCGATGGAACTGAAGGCATCAAAGGCTCCGGCAGATCTGTCGAAGCCTATAACATGTATGAGGAACTGGCGGCACACAGGGACCTGTATGCTAAATTCGGCGGCCATAAGATGGCAGCCGGGCTGACTCTGTCCGGGGATGCTGTCGATGAACTCAGATACAGACTGAACGCTGCCTGTTCACTGGCTGAGGAGGATATGCAGACCAGAGTCATGATCGATACCGAACTTCCGCTGTCGTATCCGGATTATGCATTTATAGAAGAACTGGGCAAACTGGAACCGTGTGGAAACGGGAATCCCAAGCCGGTGTTTGCACTCAGGTATCTGAAAGTTGACAGGGTCGAGAAAAGCAGAAACGAAAGAGCGCCTCTTATCATCAGTGTGACGGACAGAAACGGCGGGAGATACAAGCTTAAGCTTTTTGACCGTGACGGTATGTTTTTAAACAGCGCGGATGCATATTACGGTCAGGGCACAGCCGGAGACTTGTGTGATGCCAATCACACAGATGTGATGATCGATGTGCTGTACACTCCCGGAATAAATGACTTCAGAGGAAACAGAAGCATAGAATTCACCGTCAATGACTACAGGTTCAGGCGTCCGGAATGATCGCCGTATCCGGTACAGTCAAACTTGAAGTTTCGAACCAATCTACATATAATCGATATATGGGCAAAGACAGACGTGACAAGATAAATTATTATCTCGATCTGGCCGAGGTGGTCGCACAGCGCGGTACATGCCTGCGACGAAACTACGGTGCCGTGATCGTGAAGAACGATGAGGTGATCTCCTCCGGATATGTAGGCGCACCGCGCGGCAGACAGAACTGCTCCGATATGGGTGTCTGCATCAGAGAGAAGATGATGATCCCGCGTGGTGAGAGGTACGAGCTGTGCAGGAGCGTGCATGCCGAGGCAAATGCGATAATTTCCGCACCGAGGCATGAGATGATAGGTTCCGCATTGTTCCTTACGGGCACTGATGCACGCACCGGCGAGTATGTGGAGAACGCATGCTGCTGTGCGATGTGCAAGCGTCTGGTCATAAACGCCGGGATTGTCACGGTTTATGTCAGAGATGATAAGGACCATTACCGCAGGATAGAAGTACAGGAATGGATAGATAACGACGAGTCCGCTGAGGGCGTTACAGGTTATTGATTCGGAGGTATATTGCAGGATGAAGAACGTATTGTTCGTGGCATCAGAGGGAGTTCCTTTTGTTAAGACCGGTGGGCTGGCCGATGTAGTAGGCTCGTTACCGAAGTGCATAGATAAGAAGTATTTCGATGTGCGTGTCATACTTCCCAAGTATGCCTGTATCAAGCAGGAACTCAAGGATAAGATGGAGTATGTTACACACTTCTACATGGATTTCCATTGGAAGAACGAGTATGTCGGTGTTCTTAAAGCCGAAGTGGATGGTGTGAAGTATTATTTCATAGATGATGAGATGTACTTCGGCGGTCCGACCGTATACGGCAACGATCCCCTGTATGAGATCGAGAGATATGCGTACTTTTGTAAAGCTGCTCTGTCGATCCTGCCTGTAATAGACTTTCATCCGGACCTGATCCACTGCCATGACTGGCAGACAGGTTTGATCCCCGTTTATCTGAAGGAAAGATTTGCAGGCGGTGAATTCTACCGCGGCATCAAGACAGTCATGACGATCCATAACCTGAAGTTCCAGGGCAAATGGAGCGTGAAGGATGTCATGGATATCACCGGACTTCCCGGATACTATTTCACATCTGATAAGCTTGAGGCATACAAGGATGCGAATCTCCTTAAGGGCGGTCTCGTATATGCCGATGCGATCACGACCGTGTCCGCCACTTATGCTCAGGAAATCAGGACATCGTTCTACGGAGAGGGACTGGACGGATTGCTCAATGCCCGTGCCGGAGATCTCAGGGGTATCGTGAACGGTATCGATACAGAGGATTTTAATCCCGAAACCGATAAGTACCTGCCCAATCCTTATAATGCGATCAACTTCCGCAAGGAGAAGGTTAAGAATAAGAAAGCACTTCAGGAAGAACTCGGACTTGATGTAAACGAAAAGACAATGATGATAGGTCTGGTATCCAGGCTGACCGATCAGAAAGGCTTCGATCTGGTCGCATATGTAATGGATGAACTGTGCCAGGATGATGTACAGATCGTTGTGCTCGGTACAGGTGAAGAGCAGTATGAGAATATGTTCCGCCACTTCGACTGGAAGTACTCCGGTAAGGTCAGTGCGAACATCTATTACTCAGATGAGCTGTCTCATAAGATATATGGTAGCTGTGATGCATTCCTGATGCCTTCACTGTTCGAACCCTGCGGGCTTTCACAGCTCATGGCTCTGAGATACGGCACCGTGCCGATCGTCAGAGAGACCGGCGGACTTAAAGACACAGTTGAGCCTTATAACGAGTATGAGAATAAGGGTACGGGATTTTCGTTCGTGAACTATAACGCACACGAGATGCTCGCTACGATCAGATATGCGGAGCATGTATATTACGATAATAAGCGTGAGTGGAACAAGATCATCGACCGCGGTATGGCAGCCGATTTCTCATGGCAGTCCTCTGCCGCCAAATACCAGGAAATGTATATCTGGTTGATAGGGTAGAAAAAAAGTGATATATTCGTGATATAATAAATATAGACAGAGAAACGAAGGCGTTTCGTCCGTAAAGGATGGAACGCCTTTATTCATTTAAATGCCTGTATTTGGGCTAAAGAGGATTAGGACATGGCTGCATTTGACAGGGTAAAGAGCGGGATTCCCGAGATGGATACGGCGCTTGATAACATAAGGCTTGGAGATAATGTTGTATGGAGGGTTTCGGATCTGTCCGAATTTAAGCTCTTTATGGAGCCATATATCAGGCAGGCGATAGAGGATAAAAGAAATATCATCTATTTCCGCTTTGCCATGCATGAGCCTCTTCTTGAAGAGTGTTCCGAGATAAAGACGGTGAATATCCCCTTATCCCACCGGTTCGAGAACTTCACTGTGGATATTCATAACGTGATAGAGAAGGAGGGTTACGATGCCTTTTATGTGTTTGACTGTCTGTCTGAGCTTCAGACGGCGTGGGCAACAGACCTTATGATGGGTAACTTTTTCAGAGTCACCTGCCCCTTCCTCTTTATCCTGGATACAGTTGCCTTTTTCCCTATAATTAGGGGCAAGCATTCGGTACAGGCGATAAACAAGATCCTTAATACCACACAGCTCTTTTTTGACGTCTATTCGGATAAAAAGAATGTATATGTAAGGCCGGAAAAGGTGTGGAACAGGAATTCAGAAACCATGTTTCTTCCACATACGTATGATCAGGGTACCGGCGAATTCCGTCCCATACTTGACGGGGTAAAATCAAGCAGATTTTATCATACGCTGGGGCAGGCGCAGCGGTCTGCCGAGGAACAGTATTCGGATTCCTGGGACAGGTTCTTTAACCGGATAAAGCTGCTTAAGGAGAACGGGATGGATATTA